>SAMEA3663036__coassemble_38_pt1 | contig 61920 bp, 50 predicted proteins | sample SAMEA3663036__metabat2_high_PE_031 | metagenome-assembled genome bin SAMEA3663036 (sample SAMEA3663036) | pig gut metagenome | biome: pig gut; feature: pig-associated habitat; material: faeces | place: France | collected 2012
CGATGGGAGTGGTCTCTTCAAATTCTGCACGAAACTGTGCCAACTCCAATGCCTGCTGCTCGTCATCCGATAGATAGAAAGCCCTGCCAAAATCCTTGTTGGGCTTAGACTTCGCTAAGTCAACATGAGGGATGTCAACAGTTGAGCCATGATAGAGTTTCATAGGTTTCCGCCCCTCCTTTGGCAGTATTCCCGCAAGGTCTGGATGTTCTCTTCTACCGATAGCGTGTGCATCACGTTGTAATGCTTGTTGCAAAGTGCCAAAGCGCCATACTGGTTGAGGTATCGGTAAGCTTTCGCCTCCGAAATCCTGTTGTGAGCAGCGAACTCCGCCACCAACAACACAAGATACTCTATCCTGTCCATTACCTGCTGTGACATAAGCAAATCTCTTCCTTTTAGTCCGCACAAATACCGTGTGGCATGGCGCGGCTGATGTAACTTTGTTAGCAAAGTTACTCATTTCTTTCAAATACACCAAGTGTTTACAATTTGAAGGCATCATTTTTTATTGATTTTTACGAAATTACACCTTGTCTATTCATATTAGGATGATATTATTGCTAAAATTGACTTTGAATTATTAACTATGGTGTACAGTTTGTTGTGCAAAAAATGAATATCCTAATTCTGAAGTTCATGTTTGTAATTGTCGCGCTGTAAGCGCAGAAGCACATAGCCCAGGGTAAATGAAGCGAAGCGAAATGACACCCTGGGTTATGTTATGTAGGTGATGGTCGCGCTGTAAGCGCAAAAGCGTAGATAACAGCAGGATATATAACGCTTTTGCGCTTACAGCGCGCAAGGACAATGCCCAATTACACCCAGGGTGCCGCTGCGCTTTACCCTGGGCTGTGTTCTTCTGCGCTTACAGCGCGTGCTGGTCAATATATTTTCTGCGAACAAGTAGTCAGAGTAAATCAGGAACAGTTCCATTTTGGGGACAACAAACTGGTCACCCTATTTAGTTACTCATATCTCATTGACTTGGCGGGGTGTATATGAGATATGATGAAACTGGGGCCTACGAGTACGGCTATGCATACAGCCATGGTAACGATGTTGATGAGTGCAAAGAGCAGCCAGGTGAACTCCACGGGAACTTCGCTAACGTAGTATGTCTGCGGGTCGAGACTGACCATTCCCGTAGCCCTCTGCAACAGCAGCAGTCCTATGCCTATGGCATCGCCTATCAGCATTCCGCGCCCAATGATGAATGCCGCAAACCAGAGGAATGTCCGGCGGATGGTATTGTTGCGTGCGCCAAGTGCTTTCAGCACTCCAATCATGGTTGTGCGCTCCAGAATGATGATGAGCAGTCCGGATATCATTGTAACGCCCGCTACTGCAGTCATCAGTGCGAGTATTATCCAGACGTTCATGTCGAGCAGGTCGAGCCATGTGAAAATCTGTGGCGACAGCTCCTTTATTGACATGGCCGAGAAGGTGTTGCCCTTACGGTCGGTAGTGCGGTTGATGGCGGCTATCATATTGTCCTCCACCTCCTGCAGCCTTTCGAAATCGCTGACGGCAATCTCGGCGTTGGTAGCCTCGTCGTCCTCCCATGCGTTCAGTTTTCTGACGGTATAGATATCCGTGAAGCATGTCACCTCGTCGTATTGCGAGAGGTTTGTCCTGTATATGCCCTCAATGGTGAACCGCCTTGTCCTCACTCCGCTGTCGTCGATGAAGTAGGCGAATATTCTGTCTCCGCATTTCAGTCCGAGCTTGTCGGCCTGCGTCTTTGACACGAGCAGCTTACCCGTGTTCTTCTTGTCGGAGAAGGCAGGTATGGAGCCTTCAACAATGTTCTGGTGTATGAAGGTGGTGTCGAAGTCGGGTCCCACGCCCTTGAACACCAGTCCGAGAAAGTCGGAGTCGGTCTTGCCTACTCCCTGCTTGGTTGCCGTCACCTGCACGTGCGTTACTCCCGGAATGTCCTTTATGGTCTTCAGGGTCTTCTGGTCGATGACGATGGGGTAGGTGGACGATGTCTGCTGTGTGAGGAAGTTGGCCACTTGTATGTGGCTTCCGAAGCCGATTACCTTGTCTCTGATGGTATGCTTGAAGCCCAGCACCACGCTCACGGTCACCAGCATCACGGCAAGTCCTATTGCCACGCCTGCCGTGGCAATCATTATGGCAGGCCGCGACACTTTGCGCTCGTTGCCCTGACTGTTGAATATGCGTTTGGCGATGAATAAGGGGAAGTTCATGTGTGGCGGTGATGGTTTGGTGGTGTGGATTAATCCTCGTCCTTTCTGCCGGGATATGCCTCCAAGGCCTTGCGGAGCACCACAAGGGCACGCTCAAGGTCGGCCTTCTTCAGAACGTAGGCTATGCGCACCTGGTTGATGCCCGCGCCGGGGGTGGTATAGAAGCCCGAGGCGGGAGCCATCATTACGGTCTCGCCCTCGTAGTTGAATGATTCCAGACACCAGCGGCAGAACTTCTCGGAGTCGTCTACGGGCAGCTTGGCAACGGTATAGAATGCCCCCATGGGTATGGGGGAGTATACTCCCGGTATGCGGTTCAGCCCGTCGATGAGGCACTTGCGCCTCTCCACGTACTCGTCATACACGTCGCGGTAGTATTCCTCGGGTGCGTCGAGCGAGGCCTCGGCAACGAGCTGTCCGATGAGCGGTGGCGAGAGCCTTGCCTGACAGAATTTCATCACGGCAGCCCTCACATCCTTGTTTTTCGTTATCAGCGCGCCAATCCTGATGCCGCACTCGGAATATCTCTTCGATACGGAGTCGATGAGTATGACGTTCTGCTCTATGCCTTCCAGATGGCAGGCGGAGATGTATGGCGAGCCGGTATAGATATATTCCCTGTAAACCTCGTCTGAGAACAGGTACAGGTCGTATTTCTTCACCAGATCCCTTATCTGGTTCATCTCCCTGCGTGTGTACAGGTAACCCGTAGGGTTGTTGGGGTTGCAAATCATAATGGCGCGGGTGCGCTCGTTGATAAGCTCCTCAAACTTCTCCACCTTTGGCAGCGAGAAGCCCTCGTCTATGGTAGTGGCGATGGTGCGTATCACGGCGCCGGCCGATATGGCGAAGGCCATGTAGTTGGCGTAGGCAGGCTCGGGGACGATAATCTCGTCACCGGGGTTCAGACAGCTCATGAAGGCAAACAGCACGGCCTCGGAGCCGCCCGAGGTGATGATGATGTCGTCGGCAGTGACGTTGATGTTGTATTTCTGGTAGTACCCCACGAGCTTCTGCCTGTACGACAGGTAGCCCTGCGATGGCGAGTACTCCAGGATGTTGCGGTCGACATTCTTCAATGCGTCGAGTCCCACCTGCGGTGTCGGCAGGTCGGGCTGTCCTATGTTTAGATGGTAGACTTTGATGCCTCTCTCCTTGGCCGAGGCTGCCAACGGGGCGAGCTTCCTGATAGGCGATTCGGGCATTTCGAGTCCACGTACTGATATTTCTGGCATGGTCTTATTGTGTTATGTCCTGCAAAGGTAACAATAAATGGTAATAATCCTGCCATTTGATGTCATTTTTTTGCCTATTTCGATTTATTTTCATACTTTTGCATCCTCAAGGAACTATGCAACAAAGAAATAAGAAGATGACATACAATTCCAAGCAGGGCATGTATACTCTGTATACTGTTGGCGAGGACGCCCCCCTGCTCGAATGGCTCATGGCCAATATCCAGGGCATGAGCCGCAACAAGCTCAAGGATATCCTCAAGGGACGAGGCGTGAAGGTCAACGGAAAGGTGGTGACCCAATTCGACTATCCCTTGCTGAAAGGAATGACCGTAAGCCTCTCGCGCAGCAAGAAGAACGACACGTTCAAGAACCGCTTCGTGAAGGTAGTCTACGAGGACCGCTATCTGGTGGTCGTAGAGAAGAATCCCGGCATCCTCTCCATGGCGGCGGGTCACAAGACGCTTAACGTCAAGGCCGTGCTCGACGACTATTTCAAGACCAGCCGGCAGCGGTGTACGGCACATGTCGTACACAGGCTCGACCGCGACACCTCGGGACTGATGGTCTATGCCAAGGACATGGAGACGGAGATGGCACTGGAGAGGGATTGGCACAATATCGTCTACGACCGCAGGTATGTCGCCGTGCTGAGCGGAGAGATGGTCGAGGACGAGGGTACCATAGCCAACTGGCTTAAGGACAACAGCGCATACATAACCTACTCCAGTCCCGTGGACAACGGCGGCAAATATGCCGTGACCCATTTCCACGTCCTCGACCGTACGACCGAGCACTCGCTCGTAGAGTTCAAGTTGGAGACGGGACGCAAGAACCAGATCAGAGTACACTCTGCAGACATGGGACACCCCGTTTGTGGCGACGTGAAGTACGGCAACGGCGACGACCCCATCCACCGCCTGTGCCTGCATGCCTACATGCTGTGCTTCTTCCATCCCGTGACACGCAGGCGCATGGAGTTCGAGACTCCCATTCCGGCGCAGTTCAGAATGTTGTTCAAGTAAGGTTTTAAGGCTCGCTTGTGCTCAACTGTCACTTAACTCCCTTTTATCTTCACTTAACTCCTTTTTACTACTGTCATTTATGAATACCGATTTCACATATTATATATATATCCTTGTTGCCATCATCGTCGGCATCTTTATCATCAAGAAGGTTGCCAGTTGCCTTTTCCGCACGGTTGCCATATTAGCCATCGTTGCCGCGCTTGCTGCCATATACTATTATTGTTTTGCCACTCATTGACCTACCTCACATGCACATAGCCATCATCGGAGCCGGAGCAGCGGGATGCTTTGCCGCCGTCAACATCATGCGTATGATGCCAACGGCCAAGGTGACCGTCTACGAGAGCGGTACGAGACCCTTGGCAAAAGTTGCCGTCACGGGTGGCGGACGCTGCAACCTCACCAATTCGTTCCTTGGCGTCAGAAGCGTCGAGTCGGTATACCCGCGTGGGCACAGGCTTATGAAGCGGCTTCTCAAGGAGTTTAGCCATGAGGACGCCTACAGATGGTTTGAGGAGGCAGGAGTAAGGCTGGTCACACAGGACGACCAGTGTGTGTTCCCGGTGTCTCAGGATGCCATGGAGATTGTCAACACACTGCTCTCCATGATGCGTAACAGCGGTGTTGGCATCCTTACCGGTCATCGTGCAAACGCCATATTGGAGTCTGCAGAGGGCGGCTACGACATAATGTTCACCAATGGCTGTTGCCGGCATGCCGACTGCGTGGTGGTGACAACAGGAGGCAGCCCACGCCCGAGCGGGCTTCCCATGCTTTCTACGCTCGGTCTCGACATTTCTGATCCCGTACCTTCCTTGTTCAGCCTTAGTCTTGGCAACGACCCCATAACCGCTCTTACGGGTACTGTTGTCGGGGATGTCTCCGTAGCCATTCCCGGTACCCGCATGAGGGCTTCCGGTCCTCTGCTCATCACTCATTGGGGACTGAGCGGCCCGGCCGTCCTGAAACTTTCTTCCTATGGGGCCAGATGGCTTGCCGAACATGACTATCGTGCCAACATTTCCATCAACTGGTTTGGAGATGCTAACGAGGTGGACGTAGCCGGCATGCTCTCGGCAATGGCTGCGGACAATCCCCAGAAGCAACTGCACAGCGTCTTCTCCAGAAGGTTCAACAGCCGCCTGTGGCTGTTCCTCCTTGGCAGGTGTAAGATGCGGCCCGACATGCGATGGGCGGAAATCGGCAGCAAGGGCCTTAACCGTATGGCGGCCATGCTCACCAACGACATCCATGCCGTCAGCGGTCGCTGCCGCACCAAGGACGAGTTTGTTACATGTGGTGGTGTCGCGCTCTCAAACCTCAACCCCTCAACCCTTGAATGCCGTCATCATCCTAATCTCTATTTCGCTGGCGAGGTTCTTGATGTAGATGCCGTGACAGGAGGCTTCAACCTGCAGGCAGCATGGACAATGGGGTACGTAGTGGCAAAGAGCATCAGCCTTCGACCTTTGTCCTTCGACCTTTGACGGTTCAGTAGAAATTTCCTGGGGGCTAAGTGCTCCGTAGGGTGAGTCTTTTTCCCCTTTTCTCTTATCCTGAATAGGACAGACATTTCTGTGCCTGTTCAGTCCAACTTTCACGCAAAGCTTTGCATTCGCCCACGCAAAGCTTTGCATCTGCCCACGCAAAGCTTTGCAACCGCCAACGCAAAGCTTTGCATTTGCCTACGCAAAGCTTTGCCTTCATTTAGGAGTGACGTCCATGTTTTTCCACTGAGCCGAGTAATGGGGCTGGAGCTAAGACGGCAAGTAGTCTGGAGTTAAGGGGCAGGAATAAAGTGGTTGGCTATATCCAAAAAAAGAGAGGGCATGTCGGCTGACATGTCCTCTCTGAATATGTGTTACGGGGTAGGGGGATTACTCACCCTTCTCCATTTTTGCCTTGAGGTTTGCGAGAACATCGAGGTCACCGAGTGAGGTACCTGCTGCAACATTGTTGATTACAGGTGCATCGCTCTTCTTTGCATTGTGCTTCTTAGCTGGCTTCGGCTCTTCCTTAGCCTCCTCGAAGGTGCGTGAGTGAGAAAGGATGATGCGCTTGGTCTCCTTTACGAACTCGATTACCTTGAAGTCGAGTTCCTCACCGAGCTGTGCCTGTGTGCCATCCTCCTTAACAAGGTGCTTTGGAGTGGCGAAGCCCTCACCGCCCTCATTGAGAGTGATGACAGCACCCTTGTCCATCATCTCGGTAATCTTACCTGTGTGAACAGAGCCTGGAGTGTAAAGAGTCTCGTATGTGTCCCAAGGATTGTCCTCGAGCTGCTTGTGGCCAAGGCTCAGACGACGGTTCTCCTTGTCTATCTCGAGTACTACAACCTCGATTTCTGCACCCTGAGTAGTGAACTCTGAAGGATGCTTAACCTTCTTGGTCCATGAGAGGTCGCTGATGTGGATAAGGCCGTCTACGCCTTCCTCAAGCTCTACGAAGATACCGAAGTTTGTGAAGTTGCGAACCTTTGCGGTGTGCTTGCTGCCAACAGGATACTTGTTCTCGATGGCCTCCCATGGGTCTTCCTTGAGCTGCTTGATACCGAGGCTCATCTTGCGCTCCTCGCGGTCGAGTGTGAGGATTACTGCCTCTACCTCGTCGCCAACGTGCATGAACTCCTGTGCTGAGCGCAGGTGCTGGCTCCAAGACATTTCTGATACGTGGATAAGACCCTCAACGCCCGGAGCAATCTCAACGAATGCGCCGTAGTCAGCGATGACAACAACCTTACCCTTAACGTGGTCGCCAACCTTGAGCTCTGCGTCGAGAGCATCCCATGGGTGCGGAGTGAGCTGCTTCAGACCAAGGGCGATGCGCTTCTTGTCGTCGTCGAAGTCGAGGATAACGACATTGATCTTCTGGTCGAGAGCTACTACCTCGTGAGGATCGCTTACGCGACCCCAAGAGAGGTCTGTGATATGGATGAGTCCGTCAACACCACCGAGGTCAACGAATACACCGTAAGAGGTGATGTTCTTAACGGTACCCTCGAGGATCTGACCTTTCTCAAGCTTAGAGATGATTTCCTTCTTCTGTGCCTCAAGCTCGGCCTCGATGAGAGCCTTGTGAGAAACAACAACATTACGGAACTCCTGGTTGATTTTCACAACCTTGAATTCCATGGTCTTGCCTACGAATACGTCGTAGTCGCGTATAGGATGAACGTCAATCTGGCTGCCTGGCAGGAATGCCTCGATGCCGAATACATCAACAATCATACCACCCTTGGTGCGGCACTTGATGTAACCCTGGATAACTTCCTCGTTGTCGAGAGCAGCGTTGACACGCTCCCAGCTCTTGCTCAGGCGGGCTTTCTTGTGAGAGAGAACCAGCTGTCCCTTCTTGTCCTCCTGGTTTTCTACGTAAACCTCAACCTTGTCACCAACCTTGAGGTCTGGATTGTAACGGAATTCAGAAGCAGGGATGATACCATCGCTCTTGTAGCCGATGTTAACAATTACTTCCTTCTTGTCTACAGAGATTACGGTACCTTCGGTAACCTGATGCTCTGATACCTTGTTAAGGGTCTCATCGTATGCCTTTTCCAAGACATCCTTGCTGACGCTTGCGCTTGTGCCATTCTCAAACTCGTCCCAGTTGAAATCCTGTAATGGCTCGACGTTCTTTAAATTTGACATGTTAATTAAAAAATAAAAGTTTTAAATTAATAAAGTTAGACTTTATGTTAATTGATAATGTGGACATAGCCCACAAATTGGCTGCAAAGTTACGACTTTTATTTAGATTGGCAAAATCTTTTTCGGCAAATCTTGCCTTGTGGCTTGTTTTTCTCTGTGATAATCATTTATTTAGCTATTTTTAATAGTCTGTTGGTAGGGTTTTGATATAAAATGCTTAACTTTGCACTTAATTATGAAATACATAGAGACTGATATAAAGGGTGTTTGGATAATCGAACCAAAGGTGTTCGACGATGCCAGAGGCTATTTCATGGAAGCCTGGAAGAAGGAGGAGTTCGAGGCTCACGTGGGAATGGTTGACTTCGTACAGGACAACGAGTCGAAGTCGTCGTACGGAGTATTGCGCGGATTACATTACCAGAAGGGAGATGCCTCGCAGGCCAAGCTTGTGAGGGTTATCAAGGGCCGGGTTGTCGATGTGGCTGTTGATATACGCAAGTCGTCTCCTACCTTCGGAAAACACGTGATGGTGGAATTGAGCGAGACCAACAAGCGCCAGCTGTTCATACCACGCGGCTTTGCGCACGGTTTCCTTGTTCTGAGTGATGAGGCCGTGTTTACTTATAAGGTTGACAACGTTTATGCTCCACAGCAAGAGGCCAGCATCAGATGGAACGATGAGACTCTCGGCATTCAATGGCCCATTGACCCGAAGGACGTTGTTACAAGCGAGAAGGATCTTAGAGGCCGCTCGTTGTGCGATGCCGAGGTCTTCGAGTAGAGTATGCTAATATAATAATGTGTAGACTCAAGTATAATGATGGGAACAGGCTGTCTCATCATCAATATAAATTAGAGCAACTTTGAAAAGTTTAGTTTTATCAGTTTTTGCCCTGGTCATGTTGTTTGTGGCGTGTGGCGAGAAGAAGGTGGAACAACAGGTTAAGCCAAAGGAGAATGCTGAGGCTAAGAAGCTGTTGCAGGGCATTTGGCTCAACGATGATGCCGGTGATGTCGTTTTTAAGGTTAAGGGTGATACTGTTTATTACCCCGATACAACAAGCTTACCTGTGTATTTCAAGATAGTTGGTGACACGTTTGTCCTTTATGGAGCCAGCGTTGTGAAATACCCTATACAGAAGCAGTCACCTCATCTTTTTGTATTTGCCAACCAGAATGGTGAACAGGTAAGGCTGGTGAAGAGCGAGGACCCAAGCGATGATTACTCTTTTGAGGGCAAAAAGGCCCAACCACTAAATCAGAACCAGCTCATAAAACGTGATACCGTTATTACGAACGGTACCGAACGTTATCATTGCTACATACAGGTGAACCCCACGACGTATAAGGTTGTCAGGTCTACGTATAACGACGAGGGTGTTGCTGTTGATAATGTGTACTATGACAATATTGTCAATCTCAATGTCTTCAACGGGGCAAGGAAGCTCTTCTCTGGTGACTTCCGCAAGCAGCAGTTTGCTGATTATGTTCCTGAACAGTTTCTTAATCAGGCTATATTAAGTGACTTGATATTCAAGAAGTTGGATAACGATGGCATTAGGTATACAGCAATACTTGGAGTAGGCGATACAAACCTTACCTATGAGGTTGAGGTACTTGTGGGATTCGATGGCAGGATTGTCATGAACCGACAGGAATAGCCGGCGTCCGGCAATATGTTTTTAGGCATGTGGCTGTTGGGTCTCGTTGCCTTTCGTGAAATAGTTTATCCATGCGTCTGTGACAGCATTTTTATGATTTCTAAGCCCTGTTTTTACAAAGGTAGAAACAGGGCTTAGGTGTAAATGGGAAATAAGTTCTTCAAGGGAAGGTGGGCTTTTTCTGTCAAAAAACATTTTAAAAGCTAAATTAACACAGAAAAGTTTTCCTTATTGAAAAAAAAGCAGTAAATTTGAACCCTGTTAGAGAGTGCTAAACGTCTTAGAACGAAAATAAACGGCGTTCTCGTTAATCTTACACAAAAATCATTTAGTAAACTCAATGGACGAAAATCAGACAATTGACCAAGACCGCATCCTCAAGATAAATATTGAGGAGGAAATGAAGTCTTCCTATATTGACTATTCCATGTCGGTTATCGTGGCGCGTGCCCTCCCTGATGTAAGGGATGGCTTCAAGCCTGTTCACCGCCGTATATTATATGGTATGCTCGGTATAGGAAACACCAGCGACAAGCCGTACAAGAAGTGTGCGCGCGTCGTCGGAGAGGTGCTTGGTAAGTACCATCCACATGGTGACTCTTCTGTCTATGGCGCACTCGTGCGCATGGGACAGGAGTGGAATATGCGTTATAAGCTTGTCGACGGACAAGGTAACTTCGGTAGCGTTGACGGAGACTCTCCGGCTGCCATGAGGTATACGGAGTGTAGGCTCTCCAAGATGGGTGAGCAGATAATGGACGACCTTGAGAAGGACACCGTCGACATGACGAACAACTTCGACGACTCGCTGCTCGAGCCTACCGTGATGCCGACAAAGATACCTAACCTGCTGGTTAATGGCGGTAATGGTATCGCCGTGGGTATGGCTACCAATATGCCAACCCACAACCTCTCGGAGGTGATAGACGGATGCTGCGCGTTCATAGACAATCCTGAGATTGATACCGAGGGGCTGATGCAGTACATTCCGGCTCCTGACTTCCCGACGGGCGCATACATATATGGTCTGCAGGGTGTCAAGGAGGCATACGAGACTGGACGTGGCCGTATAGTCATGAGAGCCAAGGCTGAGATTGAGAGCGAGGAGACTCATGACAAGATTGTCGTTACGGAGATACCGTATGGTGTCAACAAGCAGCAGCTGATAGAGTACATTGCGGAGCTGGTGAAGGAAGGAAAGCTTGAGGGCATCTCGAATGTAAACGACGAGACAGGCCGTCAGGGTATGCGTATCGTCGTAGACGTGAAGCGTGACGCCAACGCCAATGTCATACTGAACAAGCTGTTCAAGATGACTGCCCTGCAAAGCTCGTTCTCAGTCAATTGCATTGCATTGGTAAAGGGACGTCCAAAGCTGCTGACCCTTGTAGAGTGTGTAAAACACTTCGTTGACCACAGGCATGACGTTACCATAAGGCGTACACAGTACGACCTGAAGAAGGCACAGGAGCGTGCACACATTCTGGAAGGTCTCATCATTGCTTGCGACAATATCGACGAGGTTGTACATATCATCCGCGCAAGCAAGACGCCAAGCGAGGCTCAGACAAACTTGGAGAAGAGGTTTGACATAGACGAGCTGCAGTCGAAGGCAATCGTCGATATGCGACTCTCGCAGCTCACGGGCCTGCGTATGGACCAGTTGCACGCAGAGTATGAGGAGCTCGAAAGACAGATAGCATACTTCCAGCAGATACTCAGCGACCCGGAGCTTTGCAAGAAGGTTATGAAGGACGAGCTGCTTGAGGTGAAGCAGAAATATGGTGACGAGCGCCGTACGGAGATTATTCCTGACGAGCACGAGTTCAATGCCGAGGACTTCTATCCCAATGACCCTGTTGTCATAACGGTAAGCCATCTTGGATACATCAAGCGCACGGCCCTTTCTGAATTCCGTGAGCAGGCTCGTGGCGGTGTTGGAGCCAAGGGAGCCCACACACGTGAAAAGGACTTCACGGAATATATCTATCCTGCTACCATGCACCAGATTATGCTTTTCTTCACCAAGAAGGGACGCTGCTACTGGCTGCACTGCTACGAGATACCGGAGGGCGACAAGACATCGAAGGGACGAGCCATTCAGAACCTGCTCAACATTGATGCCGACGACAGCGTGAATGCATTCCTCAGACTGCGTGGACGCGGACTTGAGGACCAGAACTTCATCAATACCCACTATGTGGTCTTCGCAACAAAGAACGGTACCGTTAAGAAGACTCCGCTGGAGGCTTACTCCCGTCCAAGGGCCAATGGCGTCATTGCCATAAATATCGCCGATGGCGACGAGGTCGTAGACGTAAGGCTCACCAACGGACACAACGAACTTATCCTGGCCAACCGCAACGGTAGGGCAGTGAGGTTCGATGAGGAGACCATCCGCACTATGGGCCGTACGGCAACGGGTGTCAGGGGTATGCGCCTTGACGATGGAGACGATGCGGTTGTCGGCATGATAGTGGTCAACGATTCGGAGACCGAGACCGTGATGGTGGTCAGCGAGGAAGGCTATGGCAAGCGCTCGTCTGTTGAGGACTACCGCAAGACCAACCGTGGCGGCAAGGGTGTGAAGACGCTCAACATTACCGACAAGACAGGACGCCTCGTCGCCATCAAGAACGTCACCGACCAGAACGACCTTATGATTATCAACAAGAGCGGCATTGTAATACGTCTCGCCGTTGCCGACTGCCGTGTGATGGGCAGGGCTACACAGGGTGTGAGACTGATTAATCTCGCCAAGAAGAATGATGTCATAGCAAGTGTCTGCAAGGTGATGAGCTCAGAGCTTGAGGCTACCGTGGAAGAGGAGAGCAGGGCACAATGGGCACAGAAAACTGATGCCATGAGGCAGGACACGTCTGCACCTGCACAGACTGATGAAATCGACAATCCTGCTGATGACATCGAGGAAAACGAAACAGAAACACAAGAATAATAAATTTATAACTTTCAAGCTTATGAAGAAAATTGTCGTTATGGCTGCCATGATACTGGGAGTATCATCAGCCTTTGCCGCCGATAGTGATGCCCTCAAGGCAATCATGAAGGCCAAGACTTATGCTGAGGCCGAAAGCCTCCTTAACAGCTCTTTGAGCCAGCTCGCATCTGATGCCGAGAAGGCTAAAGCTTACAACAAGCTCTATGAGCTTTCCATCAAGGGGTTTGAGGAAATATCCGTGCTCATTGGTGAGAACCAGAAGGCTATGGTCATGAAGGAAGAGCAGAAGCCATATGACACTGCCGCCTACTATAACAACGCATACAATGCGGTGAAAGCTGCCGTTGAGTGTGACAAGTATGACGGCAAGCCCGATGCAAAGGGTAAGATAAAGATTCTCTACCGTGAGAATCAGGAACGTCTGCAGAAGCTCTCTCAGGCACGTATAGAGCTTGTAAATGCCGGACAGTGGGCTGACGGACATGGTGACGAGAGCGGCCTGCTGAAATATTGGAGCATGTTCCTCGACAGCCGCAGCGCTGAATTGTTCAGCTCTCTTCCCAAGGAGCCTTTCCTTGGCCAGGTGGCTTTCTATGCCGGTGCCTACGCACAGCGTGCCAATGATTTCAAGATGGCAGACCGCTATTTCGACATAGCACTCGAGGATTCTGCATACCACGACAAGGCTGAGAATGCCAAGTTTGAGGTGGCAGGAAGGAACCTGCACTCAAAGGCTGACACCCTCAATTATATCAAGAAACTCGAGGACCTTTACACAGCCAAGAACAGCGCCGTTGCCTTCAGCGTATTGTGCAAGCTCTACAATGCAGCAAACATGACAGCTGAGCTCAACAACCTCGTGGACAGGCAGCTGGCCAAGAACCCAAAGGACTTCCTTGCACTCGCATACCGCGCACAGGATATTGCCGACAAGGTGAGCCGGGAGACAGAGACACAAAACTGGGATCCTGCCATCGAGGCTTACAAGGCCCTGCTTGAGGCAAGCGACGGCTCACAGGCATTCGTATTCGCAGGTCTTGGACAGTGCCTTTGCAAGAAGGCTGGTCTCATAGAGGTTCGTGCAGAGCAGCGTGCCCTCTTCCAGGAGGCTCTCCCATTGCTTGAGAAGGCAAGAGACCTTGACCCGGACAACAATACCGCTTGGGCATACTTCCTGTATGTATGCTACGGCTCGGTATTCAGTTACAATGACTCACGCGCCATTGAGATTAAGGAAAAGTTCGGATTCTAAAAACGCAATAATGAACCTTAGTTAGTAGCCGGTTCATAGCATATTCTAAAACCTCCCCATACTCCACAAAGGAAGATAGGGAGGTTTTTCTTGTCCTATTTCTTCTTCGCCTCAAACTTGTAATTGAATGTCAGGGAGGCATACTGGTGAAGGAAGTTGGAACTGCCCTCGGTACGTGTTGTTGCTGTTACTGTACTGCTATAGCGGGTGTCCTTATTGAATATGTCATTGATATGGAAAATAATAGTGGCTTTGTTCTTGATGAAACTATAGTTGACGTTGGCGTTGAGCAGGAAGCGGCTTTTGTTCATTGCATCTGCCATATAACCATGGTCAATGCGGAATGAGGGGTGGAACGAGAATGTCCACGACTTCAACTTGTATTGAGCGTTGGCATCCGCATGAAAGTTGAGGATATCCTGCAGAGTTTGGGCAGAATTGCTGTATGTGTAGTGATGCCAGGAGAAGTTGCTGTTTAGTCGGAGAATGAATGGCCCGTCAGTGTATTCCAGCTTAAGATTGTATGTGAAGTCTGAATTGAGCTGGCGGTTATAATTCATGCCTGCGACGTCGTCAACAATGGTCATGATGCCGTATGTCTGGCCGATGCTTTCTGCTATATGGTTTTTTATGTGAATTTTTTCGCCAAGAGTACGTTCGTATGTCAGTGATGCTCCCCAACGCTGACCGCCACGCAAGTTTCTTTTTTGAACACGATAGGCTCCCGTAGCGGAGTTTAAACTGTAGACAGTACCTATTGGGGCATGGTTCTTAGTATAGTCAACGGATATGTCAACAACCTGGTTGGCATGTGAGAGCATGGTTGAAAATGCGAGGTCGGCACTCAGTGTGTGAGATGTTTTGAGATGCGGGTTCCCATCAATAACCCAGAGCGGATTTGTGTCATCCCGATAGCCTATGCAGTCAACAAGGTCTGGACGTTGACTCTCGTATACAATATTTCCGCGCAGCTGCGTTTGCTTCTTCAGTTTGTACGTAAGCCTCAATGATGGTTTGCAAAGCAGCTGTGAGCGGGTGGCTATGGTGTCGAGAATATTTCCTCGTTGATAGTTTGTCTGTTCATGCCAATGAGTGATTTGGAAATTAGGGCTGAGATGGAATTTCCCGTATGTGATATTGGCATTGATGCCGAACATGTTTTGCCAAGTTTTGTCTTTTCGTTTCAGACTGTTGGCGAGGTCAAGCGTGTCAGCTCTACGACGTTGCTCGTCGTGATAGCTGTTGAGGTAAGTCGTTCTCCATTCTGCTGACACCATCAGCTGCTTACCCAGAGGCCTGCTTATTCCAAGTCCCAGTTCCGCATTCAGGTTGTGTATAGGGGTTTGGAATGTCTGATGGTCGGTCTGGGATGTCCCATTTTGTAAATACTGGTATATTCCTGTTGAAGCCCCGTCGCTTTTCTGGTTGTCATATGATACCTGGGCCATAGCTCCATATTGTGTTTTTCCAACAAAACTGAACAGTGTGGCCTCTAAACTGGAAGACATTCCTTTCTTGTCGTTCAGGGCATGGTAGTCGGAAGTGTTTATCAGCTGTTCAGGCGTGTCGATATTGTATGTCTGTCCCTTGTTCCCCTCCATCTTTTGCTCATTGTGGTATGTTATGTTAGCATTTACAGCCAGCATGGAGTTAGGACTCAGATTGAAGAACGAATTGAAATCTACAGGTATTTTCAGTTCGTGATGGTAGTCATTTGCTGTCTTATTGGTTGCTGTGGCCGCGTTGTCAGGGATAAATGATTGGCGGTTTTCCCAACTGTCATGCGTTATGTCCGTATGATTGGCACCTACATTGATGTTCCAGTTGCTCTGCTGACGTACCTTGAAGTCATGTTTCCAATAGTGTCCATAGCCAATGGCGCCTGTTTGCTGGCGAACGGGAGTGTCGCCTTGCCATGAACCGTTTCGTTGAAGCGTGGCTATGCTAATCACCTTCGGGTCATCGGCTACACGGACATAGAACATCAGCGGGTCGGTATCGCTCATCCGCATGGCTCTCAGATGTGCTGCGTAGTTGCCGCTTGTCATTCCCTTCAACTCCGTGTCACCAAATATCTTGTCCATGAAACCAGGCTTGATGGCTACATCAAGCACATGTTCTTCTTTTCCGTCTGCCACGCCGGTGCGCTCGGCAAGCTCGCTCTGCTTGTCGTATGCTTTGATGTCCTTCACGGCCTCCACAGACAACAGATTGGTCAACATGGACTCGCTGAGCACCTCTTTGCTGTTAACCATCAGCTTCAGCGGTTCGCCATTCCACAACAGTTTACCCTCCCTTATGCTCACACCTGGCAGCTGTTCTATAAGTTCCAACAGTCGTGCTCCGTCTGTTGTACGAAAGGCACTGGGGTTGAACACAACTGTGTCGCCACGCATGTAGAACCTGCGGGCACTCCCCCTTACAGTAACCTCTTCCAGCAGATGCTCGTCCATCTGCAGGCAAAAGTCTTCTATAGAGATGGTGTCACGATCGTTGTTTCCGTTAAGCTTTACAGATTGGCTGTGATAACCGAAGTGACTCGCCATGATGGTCAGTTTCGACATTTCTTTACGGCATGTATACATAAATCTACCAAGACTGTCAGCATAGACAACGCTTATTTCGGTACCTCCAGTGCTGATGGCTTCCTCTTTGAACAATACTTTTGCTCCTTGTAGCGGTTCATATGTCTCGGCATCCACCACACGTCCCTTGATAGTATCTGCTGTCAGGTCTTGCGCCTGGAGAAGGCACACGACAACTGTAGCGAGAATGATAAATCCTTGCTTCATAAGTGTATATGTTATAAGATATTTTTAGATGCTTTTTCTTCTCATTCTCCTCGCCATGTCATCAGTATTTAGCATGGCGATGATGCAGGTGGTAATCATCAATGAGGATAAAAAAGCGGAAATGATGCGACTGTTCTGCTCTATCAAAAGCAGGGGATAGAAGTTAATGCCGAAACTGAACAGCGGAACATCTGTCGGCGCATTAAGGATGAATGCCAACGTTCCGCCTCCGATGACAATACCTGTCACAAAGGCTATTGCAACAACCATGCGATACCGGCGTATCTGAGCAGCCTGCGCCTGTCGGATTTCATCGATGAGGGCGAGTTTCCTTTCCAGCCGTTCGGTGAACAGATCGCTGTCGGTCGGCGTCGGCTGGAAACTGTCGAAAAGTGCCTGTAGTCTTATGTCGTCATTCATCTTTCAGAAGGGTTTTAAGTTTGTTGCGTCCACGCGAGAGTTGCTGTTTTATGGCATCCTCCGTTGCGGCCACGATGTCGGCAATCTCATGGACGGAATAGCCTTTGATATAGTAGAGCAGAATAGCGGAGCGTTCCTTGGGAGGCAACTGCTCCAGAGCCATATAGAGCGGCTGATAACGGAAGTCGCGGTCGGCAGCAAATGAGGAGTCGGGCTGTTCGTTCAGCGCTTCTATCGGATGCAGGGTGCGTCGGCTGCGGCTGGTGTCGAGGAACGTGTTGTATGCAATTCGATAGAGCCAAGCCGTGTCTTTCTCTTGGTCCTCATGCTTGTCGATAGCGAGATAGGCTTTGACCAGTGCATCCTGTGCAATGTCGTCAGCCTCATCCCTGTTGCCGCAGCAGAGGGCGAGAAGGAACCGCCGGAGCGACTTCTGTTCAGTTCGGATCAATGCTATGAATCGCTCGCGGTTCATTCCTTCGTCTGCATGTGCTTCAATTCTGCCTCCATCTCTTGCTTCAGAGCCTTCTTTCCCACAAAATAATTAATGAGAAAAGCGATGCCAATACCTAATGAGGGTACTGCCACCATGGATAGGAGGATGAACATATCATTATTGACTCTGTCGATGACCATCCCAAACACAGCCAATGCCATATAGATACACACGCCAAAAATGGTGAAGATGCAGCCCCACAGCAATTTGTCCAGCAGTTTCTCCTTGATGGTGCGGCTCGGCGGGTTCATCTTCCTGAAGAATGCTTCCAAGTCCAGGTCAGAGCCCTTCTCGATGGCGGCCAAAGCCATTTCGGCCCTTTTGTCTGTCTCGTGTTTCTTGTAGCGTAACACCAACCAAACGATGATGGTCGGAAGCACTACAAAAATCCCTAAGAGGACTAACGTTTCTCCAAATTTCATACTTTCTACATTTTATCTGTTATACAATGTTTTTATCGTTCTCTTTTGTGCTTGCTCATATATATAACGAATAAAACGACAGAAAAGTGACGTGTGGAGTCAAAAACTCCATCGTTTTTTTATGGCAAGTATTCTCTGACTTATGTCATATATCTGCGTTGCCAATGTCATGTATATGTTTTACCTTTTTCACGTATCTGTGTTGCCAATGTCATGTGTATGTTTTACCTTTTTCACGTATCTGTGCCGAAGTCAGTTAACTTTGTGGATACAAAATAAAAGGGAGGCAATCAACAGGGGCTGTAGCCCTTGATGAATGCCTCCCCATGATAATTAGAAGGTCTGAATGAATAAATGCCGATAAGGGTTATTCACATACAGGAATCTTGTCGATGCGACGCTGATGACGGCCGCCTTCGAACTCCGTATTGAGGAATTCATCCATAATCTTCTTTGCCATGTCGTTGTCTATGAAACGTCCTGGCATGACAAGCACGTTGGCATTGTTGTGCTGGCGGATGAGATGAGCAATCTCTGGTATCCAGCACAGACCGGCTCTGATGGACTGATGCTTGTTCAGAGTCATGTTGATGCCCTCACCGCTGCCGCAGATGGCTATTCCCGGGAATACCTCTCCCTGCTCGATGCCTTTTGCAAGGGCATGTCCGAAGTCGGAGTAGTCGCAGCTATCCTCGCTGAGGGTGCCATAGTCCTTATATGCTATGCCGTGCTCATCGAGGTATTGCTTTACGTACTGCTTAAGCTGATAGCCTGCATGGTCGCTGGCTATGCCTATGGTCTTAATGTCCATAATTACTTCAGTTAACAAGTAAAAAAGCCTCACCCTTCAGCACCTACACAAAATGAAGGAGAGATAACAGACCAAAGTCTGTGTTTCATCACCACTAAGCCATTTTGCTCCCCTCTCTTTTGGAGAGGGGTAGGGGGTGAGGCTTCTTGTCAATTACAACATTGCTTTAACTTGCTCGTAAACGTTCTGGCCAGTGTAACCGAGTTTCTCGTCGAGAACCTTGTATGGAGCAGAGAAACCGAAGCTTTCGAGACCCCATATCTTTGACTCTGGAGCAGCACCAATGAGGAAGCCCTGAAGGTTGACTGGCAGACCGGCTGTCATACCGAATACCTTTGCACCTGCAGGCACAACGCTCTGCTGGTATTCTGTACTCTGTGAGCGGAACAGGCCCTCGGAAGGTACACTTACGATGCGTACCTTTACGCCATCCTTGCGGAGCAACTCGGCACCACTAACGAGGGTTGATACCTCAGAACCAGTGGCTACGAGTACAACATCAGGATTGTCGTCAGAGCCGGCTACCACGTAGCCACCCTTGCGAGCCTGCTCATAGTCGTTGCCTTCGGGCAAGTTGTTGATATTCTGACGGCTGAAGATAAGAGCTGTAGGAGTATCTGTGTTCTCCATTGCCATAGCCCAAGCAACAGTTGTCTCCTTGGCGTCAGCAGGACGGAGCACGAGGCAAGAGTTCTTACCAGAGTGGTTCTTCAGCTTCTCCATCAGACGAATCTGTGCCTCCTGCTCAACAGGCTCGTGGGTAGGACCATCCTCACCTACGCGGAATGCGTCGTGAGTCCAGATGAACTTAACAGGCAACTGCATGAGGGCAGCCATACGAACAGCTGGCTTCATATAGTCGGAGAATACGAAGAATGTACCGCAAGCGGGGATGACACCTCCGTGCAGAGACATACCGATGCAGCAGCATGCCATGGTGAGCTCGGCTACACCAGCCTGGAAGAATGCTCCGCTGAAGTCGCCCTTTACGAGAGCCTTTGTCTGCTTCAGGAAGCCGTCTGTCTTGTCGGAGTTGGAGAGGTCGGCAGATGCGCAGATCATGTTTGGAACCTGCTGTGCCAATACGCTCAGACAAGCAGCTGATGCGCTACGTGTGGCATCGTTGTCCTTCTGTACGCACTTGCTCCAGTCAATCTTCGGAGCCTTGCCGCTGAACCAGTCTGCCTGCTGGGCAGCCTTCTCGGGATTGGCGTCAGCCCAAGCCTTCTCCTCTGCATAGCGCTCAGCGCAGATAGCCTTGAGCTCCTCAGCACGCTTGGCGTAGAGTTCCTTAACCTCGGGGAATATCTGGAATGGGTTCTCTGGGTCGCCACCCAAATGCTTGATGGTGTTGACGAAGGCATCGCCACCGAGAGGAGCACCATGGGTCTTGCAGTTGGCCTCGTAAGAAGAACCGTCGGCCTTCAGGGCACCCTTACCCATTATACACTTACCGATGATGAGGGTAGGCTTGCCCTCTACCTTCTTTGCCTTGTCGAGAGCCTCGCGAATCTGGTCAACGTCGTTGCCGTTGATTTCGAATACCTCCCAGCCAAAAGCACGATACTTTGCAGCTGTGTCCTCGTTCATGACATCCTTGGTCTCAGTAGAGAGCTGGATGTCATTGCAGTCGTAGAACATGATGAGGTTGTCCAGGCCGAGCACAGAGGCGATGCGGGCTGCACCCTGAGAGATTTCTTCCTGAATACCACCATCAGAGATGTAGGCATAGATAGTCTCCTTGTCGAAGGTGGGGTTGCCGGTATGAGCGGCAAGGAACTTGGCTGCTATGGCAGCACCTACAGCGAAGACATGACCCTGTCCGAGAGGACCAGATGTGTTTTCAATGCCGCGTGCAATCTCAAATTCCGGGTGACCTGTAGTAGGTGAGCCCCACTGACGGAGCTGTGCCAACTCGTCGAGTGTGAATTTACCGATAAGAGTAAGCTGTGAATAGAGCATTGGAGCCATGTGGCCTGGGTCGAGGAAGAAGCGGTCGCGACCTACCCACTCTGGGTTCTCGGGGTCGTACTTCAGGTACTCGCTATAGAGTACGTTGATGAAGTCTGCACCACCCATGGCGCCGCCCGGGTGTCCGCTCTTTGCCTTTTCTACAGCTGATGCAGCGAGTATACGGATATTGTCTGCTGCACGCATCATTACTTGGTTATCGTTCATAATTTATAAAGGTTTATAATACTTGTGTTTCTTGATTTATCCCATATACAGGGAGATTACTACTTGATTATGACAACGGCCATCCGCACCATTTCAAGGTTGTGGTTTTTACTTCTTGTTTTCTACGGCAGCCTGCTCTATGGCGAGACCGCGCTTGTAGTTGGCAATGTAGGCATTGAAGCCAGCTACGTCTTCTGGTGTCGGAGCAATCTCTGTACCGGTATTGCCCGCAAACACCTTGTTCTCAAGATAGTCGGCAAGTGTCTCATTGTCCTTGTTGTTGACGAGGTATGAGGCCAGGAGAGCCATACCCCAAGGACCACCTTCGCCTGCTGTCTCCATTACAGAGATTGGTGAGTTGATGGCAGCTGCGAGAATACGCTGGCCTACACCCTTGGTCTTGAACAGTCCGCCATGGCCTGTGATGCGGTCAACCTTGATCTTCTCCTCGTTGAAGAGAATGTCATTTCCTATCTTCAATACACCTACAGATGCGTAGAGATGTGCGCGCATGAAGTTGGCAAGGGTGAACTTGTCTTTGGCTGAGCGCACGAAGAGCGGACGGCCTTCGGCAAGTCCGGTTACTGGCTCGCCGGAGATATAGTTGTAAGAGATAAGGCCACCACAGTCTGCATCACCGGTAAGGGCATTGTTGTAGAGCTTGCCGAACACCTCGTTCATGTCAACAGGTATGCCGAGCAGCTGCTGGTATTCCTTGAAAAGATTTACCCATGCGTTGAGGTCGGAAGTACAGTTGTTGCAATGAACCATGGCTACGAGTGAGCCGTCAGGAGTGGTCACCATGTCAATCATCTCGTAAGGCTTGGACAGGTCTTTCTCCAAAACAATCATTGAGAATGATGATGTTCCGGCCGATACGTTACCTGTGCGCTGCTTGACAGCGTTGGTGGCAACCATACCTGTTCCTGCGTCACCCTCAGGAGGACATACGGGAATGCCGGGCTTGAGATGGCCGGAAACATCGAGCTTCTTCGCACCTTCCTCAGTGAGGAAGCCTGCGTTCTTGCCAGCCTCAAGTATCCTTGGCAGAATGTCGAGGAGCTTCCAGCTAAAGCCTTTAGGAGCAATCAGCTCATCGAACTTGCGAACCATCTCGGCATTATACTGCTTGGTCTCTGGGTCTATTGGCAGCATGCCTGATGCGTCGCCAATGCCGAGAACCTTATTGCCTGTAATCTGCCAGTGGATGAAACCGGCAAGGGTAGTGAGATAGTTGATGTCACTTACGTGCTCCTCGTTGTCGAGTATTGCCTCATAGAGGTGGGAAATGCTCCAACGGAGAGGAATATTGTATACGAACAGCTCCGACAGGGCAGCGGCAGCCTTGGCGGTGTTGGTGTTGCGCCAGGTACGGAACGGAACAAGTATTTCCTCCTTCTCGTTGAATGCCATGTAGCCGTGCATCATGGCGCTGACACCGATGCCTGCGAGGATTTCTATTTCTGTATCATACTGTTTGAGTACGTCTGCACGCAGGTTGGCGTAGCAGTCCTGAAGTCCATACCATATAGCCTCTACGCTGTATGTCCACAGTCCGTCCACGAGTTGGTTTTCCCAGTCGTGACTGCCCTGTGCAATAGGCTTGTTCTCCTCATCTATGAGGACAGCCTTGATGCGGGTAGAGCCAAACTCGATGCCGAGGATGGCTTTTCCCTGCTGGATAGTTTCTTTTGCTGTCATTTCTTTGTAAAATTTGGGGAGTTATGAGGGGGAGTTATGAGGGGAGTTATGCTGAGAAGTTATTCTTCAACTTCTCATCATAACTCCCTTATTAAACTTATCTCAACGCCTTGTTCAACATGTAGTAAACCTCGTTGTTGCGGAGCTGGTTCTTGAAGCTGCTGATAGTGGTGTTCTTGTCGATGTTGACATACTCGATACCAACAATTTCAGCGAAGTCTTCCCAGTACTCGGCGGTGATGTCGTAAGAGAATGCACTGTGGTGAGTACCACCGGCAAGAATCCATGCACCGGCACCAATCTCGAATGTAGGCTGTGGAACCCAGAGAGCAGAAGCTACAGGGAGCTTAGGCATTGGCTTTGGCTCGATGCACTCTACCTCGCTTGTGATGAGACGGAAACGGTTGCCAAGGTCTACAACGGTAGCCTTGATACCCTTGCCTGTCTTTGATGTGAAGACGAGACGTGCGGTCTGCTCCTTACGGATACCGATACCGAGGAAGTGAACCTCAAGTGTTGGTTTGTCAACAGCAATGAGAGGACAAACCTCGAGCATGTGGCTCTGGAGAGATGACGTGCAGTCGGCAGCGAAGTTGAGAGTGTAGTCCTCAAGGAATGAGCAACCCTTGGTAAGACCCTGGTTCATTACCCAGAGTGAACGGTAGAGACATGCTGTCTTCCAGTCACCCTCTGCACCGAAACCGATACCCTCGGCCATCAGACGCTGTGAGGCGAGACCAGGAATCTGGTCGAAACCGATGAAGTTCGGGTCGTTGATGTCAGCCTCACCAAGGTCGTCGAAGTTGGTTGTGAATGCAGTAGCACCTTCTTCCTTCAGTACGCGGCGGAGTGCAACCTCAGCCTTTGCTGCATGCTTAACCTTCTCCCAGTATACCTCTTCGCCAGACTCGTCAATCTTGATGGTGTACAGTTTCTTATATTCCTCAACAAGGGCATCAGCCTCCTCGTCTGTAACCTGCTTCCAGTACTCCATGAGGTTTGATACTGGATAATAGTCAACATGGTAGCCGAGACGCTGCTCGAACTCTACGCGGTCGCCATCGGTAACGGCAACGTTGTTCATGTTCATACCGAACATAAGACAGCGAACGTTGTGAGCGTCAGCAACAGCTGCTGCCACGCGTGCCCATACGGCTATGCTCTTCTGAGCCTCCTCGCTCTGCCAGTGGCCAACGACAACCTTGCGGGGAACACGCATGCGGCTGCATATGTGACCGAACTCGATGTCACCATGAGCAGACTGGTTCAGATTCATGAAGTCCATGTCGATGGTGTCCCAGGGAAGCTCAGCGTTGTACTGAGTGTGGAAGTGGAGAAGAGGTTTCTTCAGAGCCTGAAGACCCTTGATCCACATCTTTGCTGGTGAGAAGGTGTGCATCCAGGTGATGATACCAACGCACTTCTCATCGTTGTTTGAAGCCTTCATGATAGCCTCTACCTCATCCGATGAGTTGGCTGTACCTTTGTATACAACCTTTATTGGGATTATGCCGCTGTTGTTCAGACCGTCAACCATATCCTTGGAATGGCCATCTACGATTTTTACAGTCTCACCTCCGTACAGGAGCTGTGCGCCTGTTACGAACCAGATTTCGAAATTCTCAAATGCTTTGTTCATAGTTGTAAGTTTTTTATTGGTTATATTTTTAAGTTGTTGATAAATACGTTAGATCTTATTTTTTCTTCTGTCCATAGTAAGCGTTAGGGCCGTGCTTGCGGCTGAAATGCTTCTCTATGAGGAGCGGGTTCATGGTTGTCTCCGGATTTACCGAGAATGAAACGAACGCCATCTTGGCAACTTGCTCCATAACAACAGCGTTATAAACCGCATTGTCTGCATCCTTACCCCATGAGAACGGACCATGGTTCTTTACCAGCACTCCTGGTGTGTGTACGGGATTGATGTTGCCTGCCTGGATGCGCTTTACGATGACGTTGCCTGTCTCGAGCTCGTAGTCGCCCTTTACCTCTGCTTCGGTCATGTCATCGGTGCAAGGAATGCTGTCATGGAAGTAGTCGGCATGGGTGGTGCCTATACTGGGAATGTCCTTGCCTGCCTGTGCCCATGCTGTAGCATAGGTGGAGTGTGTATGGACTATACCGCCAAGTTCAGGGAATGCCCTGTATAGAACAAGGTGAGTGGGGGTATCAGAGGATGGGTTGAGGTCGCCCTCAACAACCTCGCCAGTCTCAAGGCTTACGACAACCATGTCGGATGCTTTCATGGTGTCATAGCTTACTCCTGACGGCTTGATGACAACGAGACCTTTCTCACGGTCTATACCACTAACGTTTCCCCATGTGAAAATCACAAGATTGTGCTTTACCAAGTCAAGGTTGGCACGGAATACTTTTTCTTTCAGTTCCTCTAACATAATATAATAAGGTATTAATGTTGTTTGATGTATGATAGTTGTTCTCTAAAGTGGTTTTGTTGTTATATATAAATATGTGTAGCCATAGTGGAATGGCGGATGAGTTTCGGCTTAGAGTTTGAAGGTGGGGTCTTCGGCAAATGATTTCTTGTTGAACCGGTAGAGGGCCGCACCTCGTTTGGATGTCTTTTTGTCTATCAGTTCCGTCTTTTCTATAAAGTCTATTTGCTTTATGCGCTTGCGGAAGTTGCGCTTGTCAATCTGCTGGTTCAGCACTGCCTCAAAGACTTGTTGGAGTTGAGTGAGTGTGAACAGGTCAGGAAGGAGCTTGAAGCTCAGAGGTTCGGTGTTGATGCTCTTGCGTAGGATGCTCAACGCCTTTTTGACCATCTTCGTGTGGTCGGAGTAGAGTGGGGGCATATCCTCAAGGCTTATCCACTCTAGATGATGGGTTTTGCGGAGATTGTCGTCATAGTCCTTGACATTAATCAGGGAGTAGTATGCTACCGAGATAACCCTTTCTCCGGGGTCGCGGTCGATGGCACCAAATGCGCCTACTTGCTTCATGTAGGCCCTGCGTAGTCCTGTAAGCTCGTACAAGACCCTGCTTGCCGCTTCGTCAAGGCTCTCGTCTGTGCCGACAAATCCACCATACAAGGACCACTCACCATATCCGGGATTCATAAGACGTTTTCCAATAAGCAATTTCAATTTGCCCTCGTCAAAACCAAATACGATACAGTCTACAGAAACAAAGACTTTGGGATATTGTGAATAGTAACTTGTCATCGTGAAATTATGAGGTTTATCAGTTGTGTTCTTTATAAATTTCATATTCTTAGATGTCTTGGAGGAATATATCCTCCAAGACATTGTTATAGATAATATCAATTACCAGAAGTAAGCATAGAATGCGGCGCAGAGTCCGATAACGACAAGTGAGCCAATGATATCGAACAGACCCCAGCTTTCACGTATAGACTTCTTGAAGTCGGAAGTGAAGGTGATGGCATCTACCTGCTCCTTGCTTGGGGCTGGAGTGAAGCAGCTGACAACAACCATAAAGAGCAGAAGGAATACGAGCAGCCAGCACTCAAATACAAGCCAGTTGGTTTGCCAGAACCATGCTGTGGCATCCCAGAAGGCACCATCCATAGCGGCTTTACCAGTATCGGTGATGACATTTGTTACAAGGCGAACCATACCGATAAGGAAACCAACAATCATTGTGTATTCGCCTGCCTTAGGAGTAATTTTCTTAGAGAAGATACCCATAGCGAACACTGCTACCATGGCAGGAGCCAAAAGTGACTGGATACCCTGGAGGTAGTTGTACAGGGTGTCCATCTTCATCATGATAGGCAACCATGCAAAACCAAGCACAACAACTACGACTGTTGCTACTCGGCCTACAAATACATAGTGCTCCTCGCTGAGACCCTTCTTCAAAGGTTTGTAGAAGTCCTCGGTGAAGAGGGTTGCGCAGCTGTTGAAGAAGGCAGCCAGTGATGCTACAAGTGCGCAGATAAATCCAATGGTAACGATACCCTTGATACCGGCAGGAAGCACGTTCTTTACCATGATGGCAAAGGCGGCATCTGTCTCCTGCATCTCTATCGAGCCCTGCTCAGCTAATGCTGCGGCAATCATACCAGGGATAAGGAACATGAAGCAAGGAAGAACCTTGAAGAAACCTGCTGCGATAGTACCGCGGCGGGCACGCTTCATAACTTCTGCATTGCTTTCGCCAGGAACCTGTCCGAGAACACGCTGAACGATGTGCTGGTCTGTACACCAGTACCAGAAACCGATGATGGTTGCGCCAAGGAATACTACGAAACCTGGATATTCCTGATACATGCCGTCGCCTTCCTCCCAGTGGAACATGTGGGTTGTTCCATAACCGTTGTTGAGCTGGTCGCAGTAGTTCATCATGCTTGTCCAACCCTCACCGATGCTGCCGCCACCAAGTGTTGCAAGACCAAGGAAGAGTACAAGGAAGGAACCGATTACAAGGATAGGTGTCTGAATAGTTGAAAGCGTCATCACACCCTTCATACCACCGAATACCGTAAAGACTGCTGTAAGAATGATAAGGCCGATAGCACCAGCCCAGAAGTTCAGACCCCAAAGATATTCGAAGAAGATACCACCGGTAAGGGCAGTAACGCTCACCTTAGTAAGAATATAAGCTACAAGGGTGATGATGGAAAGCCAGGAGCCTGTACGCTGTGTGTAGCGGAATTTCAGGAAGTCTGGCATGGTGATAATCTTTCCCATCTTAGTGATGAGAAGCTGATAGAACGGAACGAAAAGCCAACCAAGAATGAGGATCATCCATCCCTGCATCTCCCAGTGTGCCATACCGACACCACTCTTTGCTCCTGTACCAGCAAGACCTACAAGGTGCTCACTACCGATGTTGGCGGCAAAAATTGCCATACCAATTACATACCAAGGCTCGCCCTTACCAAAGAGGTAGGCAGAAGAGTCCTCGCCCTGCTGGGCTTTCCTGTCTTTTACAATAGATCTCCAAACGGCCCAAATTACTCCCACAACACCTATGGCGAGTACAGCCCAATCAAGCCAGATAAATTCTGTTGATGTCCAATTCATTGTTTCTTTAATGTTTTATTAAGTTAGTATTTCTTATTTGATAGAGAACTTGTAAGCTACATGGCTGTAGTATTTCTCGCCTGGCTTGAGGACAGGAGATGGCCATTCCTTCTGGTTAGGTGAGTTAGGATATTTTTGGCTCTCCAGACATACAGATGCATGAACGGGATATTTAATGCCGTGCTTGCAGGCTATACCTGTTCCCTGGAAGTTTGCTGTATAGACCTGAAGTCCTGGCTCATTTGTGAATACCTCAAGGAAAATTCCTGTGTTTGGCGAGTAGAGGCTGGCAGCAACACGCTTGTCATCACCCTTGCCGTCCTTATAGGTGTTGAGGCACCAGTTGTGGTCAAAACCATTGGCGTTCTTAATCTGGACGAATGATGTGTCACCAATACATTCGTATAGAGGACGCTTCTTGTTGAAATCCATGGGAGTGCCATAAACGTCGCGAACCTCGCCCGTTGTCATGTATGTACTGTCAGAAGGGGTGAATTTGTCAGCGTTTACATAGAGAACCATGTCTGTACCGGGCTGACCTGGATTGCCAGTGAGGGTGAAATAAGAATGGTTGCACATGTTGATGATGGTTTCCTTATCGGTTGTAGCCTCGAATGTGCAGTCCAGGGTGTTGTTCTCCGTAAGCTTGTAAGTAGCTGTTGCTGTAACGGTTCCTGGGAATCCATTATCACCGTCTGGAGAAACAATTGTCAGTTTCAGAGTCTGATCGTCAACCTGTGTAGCATCATAAACCTGATACTGCCAGCCTGAAGGACCACCATGCAGACTGTGTCCGAAATTGTTGACAGCAAGCTGATATTCCTGACCAGCTATAGTCACTTTTCCCTTGTTTATACGGTTTGCATAACGTCCAATGGTTGCACCAAAGTCGCTTGGACTGTTTACGGTGTCTGCATACTGCCTTATGTTATCGTAGCCAAGGACTACATCAACCATCTGGTTTTCCCTGTTTGGAACCATGATGGATACGACACGGCCTCCGTAGTTTGTTATGCATACTTCCATACCAGCCTCATTCTTAAGTGTGTAGAGGGCTACCTTCTTGCCATTGATGGTGGTATCAAAGGCTGCGGGATCGAGACCGGATAGGGTTTGATTACCTGAGCAGGATGACATAATTGCTGCTACAAATCCTGCTCCGAGAATTAGGTTTTTTAAGTTTCCCATAAATTTAAAGTCAGTTTTAGATTAATAAATGCTTATTTGGTGGTAAAGATACTACTTTTTTGTTAAACTAAAGCAAATAATTTATATGTTTTACAACACCCAGTGTTGTTTTTACACTTTTTAAAACAAAAAGACCTGCAAATTGTTGCAGGTCTTTGGATATAAAGAATGTCAATAAGCTGTTTAGCAGATCTTTCTTGAGCCGTCGCTGATTACAACATTGATAACCTCTGGCTCGTGACCATATTTCTCCTTGAACTTGGCCTTTGCATTTGCGATGAATGCATCGTAAACTTCATCCTTTACAAGGTTGATGGTGCATCCGCCGAAGCCACCACCCATGATACGGCTACCTGTTACACCGTTCTCCTTGGCGATGTCGTTGAGGAAGTCAAGCTCCTCACAGCTTACCTCGTACTCCTTGCTGAGTCCATAGTGGGTCTCTAACATCTTCTTACCTACGGTCTCGTAGTCGCCCTTCTCAAGAGCCTCACAAACTGCAAGCACGCGGTCCTTCTCGCCGAGAACGAAGTGAGCGCGAGTGTAATCCTCCTCGCTAACAACAGGTTTTACTGCCTCCAGCTCATCCCAGTCAGCGTCACGAAGAGTCTCGAACTTCTTCTCAGGGAACTTTGCGGCAAGTGCCTTAACGACATTCTCGCAAGAGTTGCGGCGGTCGTTGTATGGAGAACCCTTGAGCTCGTGCTTAACTTTTGAGTTGAGCAGTACGAGCTTGTAGCCCTGTGGGTTGAATGGGAAGTACTCGAACTCACGGCTGCGGCAGTCAAGGCGCATGAGTTTGCCCTTCTGGCCGAATACACTTGCGAACTGGTCCATAATACCGCAGTTCACGCCGATATAGTTGTGCTCTGTTGCCTGGCCTGCGAGAACGAGGTCCCACTTAGAAACCTTATTGTCACCGAAAAGGTCGTTTAGGGCAAAAGCGAAGCAGCTCTCAAGGGCTGCGCTTGATGACATACCAGCACCGAGAGGAACGTCACCAGCAAAAGCTGTATTGAATCCTTTGACCTCTACGCCAAGCTTTCTCATCTCCTGGACGATACCGTAGATGTAGCGTGCCCATGTTGTCTTTGGACCTACTGGGTCGTCAACTTTGAACTCTACTTTGTCCTTGAGGTCAATAGAGTATGCTATAACGGTGTTGAGTCCGTTAGGACGAACCTCTGCCATAATGCCTGTGTCAACAGCACCTGGGAATACGAAACCGCCATTGTAGTCGGTGTGCTCGCCAATAAGGTTGATACGGCCAGGGGAGGCATAAATGTTACCTGTCTTGCCGTCGAAATGCTTGATAAATCTACTTCTTACAAATTCTATGTCCATAGTTTTAATCGTTTTATAAAGGTTTAACTTTTTAATTAATATTTTGTTGTTGGTAATAAATTAGTCTACCTTGATGTCTGTATTTACATTTTTTGAACCTACGAGAGCGTAGAAGAGGATGTAGGCCAACATTGCCACAACCAGCCAGTATGAGCTCAGGTAGCTTACGCCCATTGCCTGAACGATTACTGTGTCCTGAATGAATGGCATGACACCACCGCCGACAACCATTGTCATAAATATACCAGAAGCCTTTGCCGTATACTTGCCAAGACCTTCTGTGGCAAGGTTGAAGATACCACCCCACATAACAGATGTGCAAAGACCGCAGAGGAAGATGAATACGCAAGACAATGGTACCTTTGCGTCAGTTATAGTGATGAAGCCCAGGTCAAGGTTCAGCGTTGTCTCGATGTTGCCTGTGAATATAGCAGCAACAATAAGTATGATACCAACAGAAGATACTGTAATAAGCTGTGTGCGGGTAGATACTTTTCCTGAAATTGCAGTACTTGTGGCTCGGCCAACAAGCATAAGCAGCCAGTAGATTGCGGCCAATGAGCCGGCAACAGCTGCAGCACCCTCGCCAGGCATGCGGCTAATCCACATATTCATGATGTTTGGTACGGCAATCTCTACACCTACATAGAAGAATATGGCGATAACACCAAGAAGGCAATGGCGGAATGCCAGTGGTGAGTGCTCGTATGTTACTTCGGTTAGGTTGCCCTGTGGCTCCACAATCTTAACAAAAGAGATAACGAGGAATGCCAACAGGAAAATTACTATACCAGTAATAATCAGCGGAGCTACGTCTGGGAAACTGTCTTTTGTCAAAGTTCCAACAAGGAAACCTGCCAACATTGGGGTCAATGTTCCGGACAGAGAGTTAAGCGTTCCACCGGCCTGGATTAGCTGGTTACCTGTATTGCCGCCACCACCAAGAAGGTTGAGCATTGGGTTTACTACGGTGTTGAGCATACATACGCAAAAGCCGCAGATGAGGGCACCGAGGAGGTAGATGAAAAGATTGAGGCTTGTCATAATGCCACCAATCTCGCAAACCTCTACGTCTGCACCTACAAGTCCGGAGAGAAGCTGAACACCAAGTCCGGCTGCACCAATAAGAAGAGCCAGAAGGGCTGTCTTCTTGTAACCATATTTTATAAGCATGTTACCTGCAGGAATACCCATGAAGAGGTATGCGACAAAGTTCATTAGGTTACCAGCCGTTCCTGCCCAGGGATAAGTAATTCCCCAAATGTTTCCGAATGGGGCTGCCATGTTTGTTACAAAACTAATCATGGCAAAGATAAAGAACATGGTGATAATGGCCACAACGTTCTTTTCAGTCTTTTTAGTTTCTGACATTGTTTAAAATTGTTCTTTAAAGTTGATAATTGCTCAGTAAGTGAGGTTGGGAAAAATCCAAATGTTGTTTATGTTTGCTATTCGTTAACTCCAAACTTGTAAATAGTCTTCTGTTTGTACTGCTCACCAGGATTAAGTACTACTGAAGGGAAATATGGATGGTTTGGAGAATCTGGGAAATGCTGTGCCTCGAAGCATATTCCTGAGCGTCTTGGGAATGTCGCTCCATTCTGTCCCTTGTAGCCATCAGCCCAGTTGTCGGTATAAAGCTGTACTCCAGGCTCTGTGGTGTAAACCTCCATGGTTCTGCCACTTACAGGCTCTGTAATCTTTGCAGCAAAACTCAGCTCACCCTCTTCTTTCTTGTTCAGTACGTAGCAATGGTCGTAACCTGCACCGTTCTTTATTTGCTCGTCGTCGGCATCGATATCCTGACCAACAGGCTTCGGAGTGCGGAAATCAAACGGCGTGCCCTTTACGAAGCGGATTTCGCCCGTAGGAATGCTGGTCTCGTCAATTGGCAGATAATAGTCAGCATTGATTTCGCAAATAAGATTGTCTATTGTTGGGGTTGGATTTGCAATTCCTGACAAAGAGAAGAAACCATGACTTGTCAGGTTAATTATGGTTTTCTTGTTGGTGGTAGCCATGTATTCTATAACAAGCTCATTGTCATTGGTGAATGAATATACAACGGTTACCTTTACCTCACCCGAGTAGCCTTCCTCTCCATAGGGGCTTACATATTTCAGGACAAGTGAGTTCTCGTTCATCTGGAGAGCATCCCATACCTTGGCGTTGAAGCCCTTCTTTCCGCCATGAAGAGAGTTGGGGCCATTATTGATTGGGAGACTGTACTCCTTTCCGTGAAGTTGGAACTTGCCCTTGCAGATGCGGTTTCCGTATCTTCCAATAAGAGTGGACAAGTATGGCTCTGGTGAATTAATTACTTCCTCGATATTGTCATGCCCCTGAATAACGTTTGCCATCTTGCCGTCTTTGTCAGGAACCATGATGGCTACAATAGCACCACCATAGTTTGTGATGGCTACTTCGTTGCCCTTGTCGTTTCTGAGGATGTACAAATCAGTCTTTTTCCCGTTGATGGTGGTCTGGAAATCTTCACGTTTCAGACCACAGATGTTTTCTGTTTCGTTTGTGTTCATCATATAAATCGTTTTTAGTTATTCGTTGTTTGTTGCAAAGTAACTAAAAAATAACGATAACGACAAACGAAAAGTAGAAAAAAGTATCGGAAATGGCGTTAAAAACTATTAAATGCGATAAAAGCCAACAAGTCGGCAACGATATAGCTGCTTCCGCCAATGAAAATAAAGTCATCCGTATCAGCTTCTTTCCTTGCTTGCATGTATGCTTCTCCTACGTTGTCGTAAGTCTTACCTGTAAGCCCGTGTCTCCCGGCAATGCTTGCCACGGTGTGGCGGTCCAATGCTCTTTTGCATGTGGCTTGTGTGAAATAGTATGTAGCATTTTCAGGCAGAAGGCTCATAACGGAGTTTATGTCTTTGTCGTCCACCATGCCGAAAACAATTCTCATGGTTTTGCACTTCTGTCTCTTGATCTGTTCCGAAAGATACTCCCATCCGGCAACGTTATGTCCTGTGTCGCATACGGTCAACGGCTTGTCTGATAATATTTGCCATCTTCCGAGAAGCCCTGTGTTTAAACATACTTTCCTTATGCCTTCAAAAATATGGTTTTCGTTGGTAATGACTCCCATTTCTTTCAATATGCCGCATGCCTCTAGGACGGTCCGTGTGTTTTTCTCCTGATAGTCACCGCCAAGAGCGCCATCAAAGCACTTGCCGTCAGCTGTGGTGTATCTTCTTCCACCATGGCCAGTAGACTCGGACGACAATATCCAGTTTGAGTCCTGTGCGAAAGTTATGGGAGCTTCAAGTCCTTTGGCTTTTGCCTCAAACACTTTCCTGGTCTCCTCGTTGTACTCGCCGATGACGACAGGGACGCTGTGCTTGATGATGCCGGCTTTCTCTGCAGCGATCTTCTCCAGCGTGTCTCCGAGAAACTGCGTGTGATCAAAGCTGATGTTGGTTATAATGCTCAGGATTGGCGTTATGATGTTCGTGCAGTCAAGACGTCCGCCTAAGCCCACCTCTATGACGGCGATGTCCACATGCTCTTTCTCGAAATATTGGAATGCCATGGCTGTGGTCAGCTCAAAGAAAGAAGGGTGGAGAGGCTCGAAGAAATGGCGTTCTTTCTCTACAAAGTCTATGACATCTTTCTCGCTAATACATACGTTGTTAACCTTAATTCGTTCACGGAAGTCTACAAGATGTGGCGAGGTGTAAAGACCAACCTTGTAGCCTGCTTCCTGAAGTATTGATGCAATGGTGTGCGAGCATGAGCCCTTGCCGTTGGTCCCTGCTATGTGGATAGTTCTGAACTTGCGGTGCGGATGCCTGAAATGCTCATCCAGCGCCAGTGTGTTCTGCAGTCCCTCTTTATATGCAGAAGCACCCACATGTTCGAAAACAGGGGTGCTATTATAGAGGTATTCTAATGTTTCTTTATAGTTCATCAGACCTGAAATAAATCAGTTGAAATAATTGCGGAATTTCTGGAAGATAGTCTTCTTGGTGTTAGAGTCACCCTTGAAGTTTTCACTATCCTTGAGGTGTTCCATCATTTCTTTTTCCTTCTTGGTAAGAGTCTTTGGTACATAGATACTTATGTTTACTACCAGGTCGCCGGTGCCGTTTCCGTAACCTTGTACGGACGGCAGTCCTTTCCCTCTCAGTCGGAGAGTCTTTCCTGGCTGTGTGCCAGACTCAATCTTAATAGAAACCTTGTTGCCCTGTATGGTTGGAATATCCACCTCGCCACCTAATGCGGCGGTCGGGAAGTCAAGCAACAGGTTGTATATGACATCACGTCCGTCCCTGATGAAGGTTTCGTTCTTCTCCTCCTCCACGAATACTTTTATGTCTCCATTGATGCCGTTGTGCTGACCTGCGTTTCCCTTGCCTGGAACGTTGACAATCATTCCTTCCTCAACTCCGGCTGGAATGCTGATCTCGACAACTTCCTCACCTTTTACTACACCAGTTCCACCGCACTCCTTACATTTGTTTTTAATAATTGTACCTTCACCTCTACAAGTTGGGCATTCCGACTGCGTCTGCATCATTCCGAACACTGATCTCACCGTGCGTGCGACAACTCCGCGACCGTTACATGTAGGGCAAGTCTCCGGGGTACTTCCACCCTCGGCACCTGAGCCGTGGCAGCATGAGCATGTGATGTCTTTCCTTACCTTGAACTTCTTGGTTACTCCCGAGGCAACATCCTGTAGTGAAAGCCTTACCTTCAGCCTGAGGTCAGCACCTCTGAACTGGGCACGTCTGCCGGCGCCGTCACCAAATCCCCCGAAACCGCCAAATCCAGAATGCCCACCGAATACATCGCCGAACATCGAGAAAATATCATCCATAGAGAATCCGCCACCGAAGCCACCGGAACCTCCGAAGCCGCTTGGGCCATTAAAGCCAAACTGGTCGTACTGTTGTCTCTTCTGCGGGTCATGGAGCACATCGTAGGCCTCTGCAGCCTCCTTGAATTTCTCCTCCGCTTCCTTGCTGTCGGGGTTGCGGTCGGGGTGATATTTTATGGCCAGCTTTCTATATGCTTTTTTTATCTCGTCTTCAGAAGCGTTCTTGTCGACGCCGAGCACCTCGTAATAATCTCTTTTTGCCACTTTGTGATGTGTTTTGGTGAAAGTTATAATATATATAATATGTGTGCCTGCATATGACTACGTTGCCGCAGGACATTATTGTCCTACAGCAACTTTGGCATGTCTTATTACCTTGTCGTTCATGGTGTAGCCTGTCTGTACGCAGTCGATGACCTTGCCTTTCTTGTCATCACCCATACCTGGAACCATGGCTATGGCCTCATGGAAATCGACATTGAAGTCGGCATCCTTGGTCTCGATTTCCTTTACGCCCATACCTTCAAGAATCTTTTTCAGTTTCTTGAAAATCAGTTCCCATCCTTCCTCAAGAGCCTTTATGTCATCTGTCTTCTCGGCACTTGCAGCTGCGCGCTCCATGTCGTCGAGTATGGGAAGGATGGCCACTATGGTCTTCTCGCCTCCATTAAGTATCAGCTCTGTTTTCTCTTTCAGAGTGCGCTTTTTGTAGTTGTCAAACTCAGCTACGGCGCGAAGATACTTGTCTTTCAGCTCTTCTATCTGCTCGTTTGCAGCCTCCAGCGGGTCTTTCTCTTGTGTCTCCTCCTGGTTGTCGTCCTGCCCGTTCTGTGCAGACTCTTCTGTGGTCTCGTCAACGGTTACTTTCTCTTCGCCCTCAACGTTTATTTTTTGTTCCTTGTTTTCTTCGTTGGTGTTCATGATTGCAATAATTACGTTACGTTGATGTCAATGCAAAATGCGTGCCACAAATCCCACAAATTATACTGGCCGTCAACTGTCTGTATTGTGGATTTTCATTTGTGCGCATTATATCTTGTACATCTTCTCTTTCTGCGCCTTTATCTGTTCGTCGTAGATATACTCGTCATATGGCATGAGCTTGTCGATTGTACCGTTAGGCGTTAGCTCGATGATGCGGTTTGATACTGTACGGATGAACTCGTGGTCGTGTGAGGCGAAGAGAATGTTGCCTTTAAACTGTATCAGGTTGTTATTGAACGCCTGGATAGATTCCAGATCGAGGTGGTTGGTCGGGGTGTCGAGTATCAGGCAGTTAGCATTCTGTAGCTGCATACGCGCTATCATGCATCTCATCTTCTCGCCTCCAGACAGTACGTTGACCTTCTTGAGAACTTCCTCGCCAGAGAAGAGCATGCGTCCGAGATAGCTCTTCATGACAACCTCGTTGCCGGGGCCATACTGCGAGAGCCACTCTATCAGGTTCAGTTCCGAATCAAAGAATGCCGTGTTGTCGAGTGGAAGATAAGCCGTAGTTATGGTAACACCCCACTTGAATGTACCTGCGTCGGCCTCTCTGTTGCCGTTTATTATCTCGAAGAGGGCTGTCATTGCCTTCGGATTGTGTGAGAGGAACACCACCTTCTGGTCCTTCTCCACATTGAACGATACATTGTCGAAGAGAACTGTTCCGTCGGTATCTACGGCCTTCAGTCCCTCTACCTCCAGTATCTGGTTGCCTGGCTCCCTGTCCATCTGGAATATGATGCCAGGGTACTTGCGGCTTGATGGGCGTATTTCCTCAATGTTCAGTTTCTCAAGCATCTTCTTGCGTGAGGTGGTCTGACGGCTCTTTGCCACGTTGGCAGAGAATCTTCTGATGAACTCCTCCAGCTGCTTGCGCTTCTCTTCGGCCTTTAGTCTCTGGTTCTGTGCCTGTCTGAGTGCCAGCTGCGAGCTTTCGTACCAGAACGAGTAGTTTCCTGCGAATACGGTTATCTTTCCGAAGTCTATATCCACGGTCTGAGTCGATACGGCATCAAGGAAGTGTCGGTCGTGGCTCACGACGAGTACCGTCTGTTCGATGTTGCCGAGGTAGTCTTCGAGCCATTCTACAGTCTCCAAGTCGAGGTCGTTGGTAGGCTCGTCGAGGAGCAGGTTGTCAGGATGTCCGAAGAGAGCCTTGGCCAGCATGACCCTAACCTTCTCGTTGTTTGACAGCTCGCTCATGTGTTTGGTGTGCAGCTCGTCCTTTATGCCCAGGTTCTGCATCAGCTGTGCGGCCTCGCTCTCAGCTTCCCAGCCGTTCATCTCCGCGAACTTCAGCTCGAGTTCGGCAGCCCTGTTGCCGTCTTCCTCGGTCATCTCTGGCTTTGCGTACAGTTTCTCGCGCTCCTTCATGTTCTCCCACAATGGACCGTGTCCCATGAGGACTGTGTCCATAACGCTGAACTCGTCGTATTTGAAGTGGTCCTGCTCCAATACCGACAGGCGCTCGCCCGGACCAAGCTCAACGGTACCCTTGTTTGGCTCAAGGTCGCCGCTTATGGCACGCAGGAATGTTGACTTACCGGCGCCGTTGGCTCCGATAATGCCGTAGATGTTACCGTGAGTGAACTTGATGTTTACGTCTTTGTAGAGAACTCTTTTACCGAATTGGATGGCAAGATTCGTAACTGTTATCATCTTTGTATACCTTATTGATTTGAATTATTTTGCAAAGGTACAAAAGAAAATCGATATGAGCAAAGTTTGCCTTTGTTTTCAGGTTTCAAATTGAATGGGCTCAGTGAAAAAACATGGGAAGGGATTCACTAAATGAAGGTGTCTTTTCCCAGCAATGCTTTGCGAGGACGGATGCAAAGCTTTGCGTGGACGGATGCAAAGCTTTGCGTTGGCGATTGCAAAGCTTTGCGTTGGCGATTGCAAAGCTTTGCGTTGGCTGTTGCAAAGCTTTGCGTGAGAGATTGGCTAAACTGGCACGGAAATCGTCAGTCCTATTTTAGATAAGAGAAAATGGAGGAAAGCCCCACCATACGGGTCACTGTAGCCGCCTCAAGAAAATTTCTGCAGAACCATTAAATGTCCGAGATTTAATAATTGATTTCATCTTGCTTGGCAGTGGGGGTATACAACACAAAAAGAAGTTCCGTGTGTGTGGAACTTCTTTCTGTGACTCCGACAGGATTCAAACCTGTAACCTTCTGATCCGTAGTCAGATGCTCTATTCAGTTGAGCTACGGAGCCAAAATACATTATGATTACGAAAGAAGTGACTCCGACAGGATTCAAACCTGTAACCTTCTGATCCGTAGTCAGATGCTCTATTCAGTTGAGCTACGGAGCCTCGTTTTCGTTGTTTGCGGGTGCAAAGGTAGCGATAAAATATGAACTGGCCAAATTTTATCGCTACTTTTTGCTACGTTATTGCTATTTTTTTTATTTTCCTATCATGTCAACGCTTCTTTTGAGGAATGCGTTGAGAGCGGCTCCCTTAAGCATGCCGTTCTGCAGCAGTGCGAGGTCTATGAGCTGGTGAACGACCTTGTTGTCCTTTGCGTAGTCGGCAATGATACTGTTCTTCTTGTTCTTCTGCTCGCTGATGGACTTTTCGGTATTGCTGACGTCGTCCTTCTCCTCCTGTGTGATTTCCTCAGGCTTCTTTCCGCTCTGTGTCTGTCTCAGTGCTGCAAGCCTTGCCTCCAGGCCCTTCAGCTCGCTCTCGATAGGTTTCAGAGCGTCATCACATGCCTTGGCAGTATCTTCGAGTATCTGCTTGAGCAGCGGGTGCTCGCTGTTCAGGATGAGAGTGTAGCTGTCTGGCATCTGCTGATAGAAGCTCATGCCGGGCTGGAACTTGCTCATTTCCTTCATTCGCCTCATATACTCGCTTTGGGTAATCATTACGGGCTGCTGGTCAGCTCCGAGTGCCTCTATGTTTACCATGAACTCCGCATGGTCAAGCTTTGGCATCTGCGACTGGAATACCTGTGACATATTGTCACGTTCCTGTTCTGACAATTCGTCTTTCTTGATGTCGTCCTTTACAATGAGCCTGTCTACAATATCAGAGTCTACTCGTGTGAAGCGTGACTTTTCGAGTTTCTGCTCAAGCATAGAAACCATTGGCGAGTCAAGCTGTCCGTCAAGCAGAAGCACGTTATACCCCTTGTTCTTGGCGGCCTCTATGTAGCTGTACTCCTCCTCGGCATCGTTGGCATAGAGGTAGACGAGGTTTCCGTCCTTGTCGGTCTGGTTGTCCTTGATTAGGGTCTTGTATTCTTCGTATGTGAAATACTTGCCCTCGGTGTCCTTAAGCAGTGCGAAATCCTTTGCGCGGTCGTAGAAGTCTTCCTGCGAGAGCATTCCGTAATTGATGAAAATCTTCAGGTTGTCCCATTTCTCCTCGTAAGCCTTGCGATCCTCCTTGAAGATGCTCTGAAGTCTGTCTGCAACCTTCTTAGTAATATAGGTGGAGATTTTCTTCACGTTGGCATCGCTCTGAAGATAGCTTCTGCTGACGTTCAGTGGAATGTCCGGTGAGTCGATGACTCCGTGCAGCAGTGTCAGGAAATCTGGCACGATGCCTTCAACCTGGTCTGTCACAAACACCTGATTGCAGTAGAGCTGTATCTTGTTGCGCTGTATGTCGATATTGTTGTTGATGCGTGGGAAGTAGAGTATACCGGTGAGGTTGAACGGATAGTCAACGTTCAGGTGTATCCAGAATAGTGGTTCGTCCTGCATGGGGTACAGTGTGCGGTAGAAGCTCTTGTAGTCTTCGTCCTTAAGCGTGCTTGGAGTCTTGGTCCAAAGTGGCTCAACGTTGTTTATCACGTTATCCTCTTCAGTGTCAACCTGCTTGCCGTCCTTCCATTCTGTTTTCTTGCCGAAGGCTACTGGTACGGGCAGGAACTTGCAGTATTTGTTGAGCAGGCTCTCGATGCGTGCCTTCTCAAGGAATTCCTTGCAGTCTTCATCGATGTGCAGTATGATGTCTGAGCCGCGGTCTGCTTTCTCAACCTCCTCAAGCTCGAAAGCCGGGCTGCCGTCGCAGCTCCATCTTACGGCCTGTGCTCCTTCTGTATAGCTCTTGGTGACAATCTCTACCTTCTTGCTTACCATGAATGCAGAGTAGAAACCGAGACCGAAATGGCCAATGATGGCATTGGCATTGTCCTTGTACTTGTCCAAAAAGTCGTTTACGCCAGAGAATGCAATCTGGTTTATGTATTTCTCTATTTCCTCGGCTGTCATGCCTATACCGCGGTCGCTGATGGTCAGGGTGCCATTCTCCTTGTCAACGCTAACCTTTACGGTGAGGTCGCCAAGCTCGCCTTTGAAGTCGCCTTGAGCAGTAAGCGTTTTCAGCTTCTGGGTGGCATCAACTGCATTGGATACCATCTCGCGAAGGAAAATCTCGTGGTCTGAATACAGGAACTTTTTGATGACGGGGAAGATGTTTTCCGTAGTAACCCCGATATTACCTTTCTTCATATTAATATAAAAGATGTATTATGTTGTTTTATTTAATGTCCGTTCGTCTAAAAGCAAATACCATGCCAAAACTTTCTGGCTTATCTGCATCGCTATGACATATGTTCCGCCAACTTTATGAGTTAAGTGAAACAATGCGGTTGAAATACAAAAAAAAGAAAAAAATGGCCAATTGCTTGTGAATTACAGAAGTTTTTCTTATCTTTGCAAACTGCATTAAGATGCATATTAGTTACAACACATAACATTAAGTACACATTTACAGTTTCAATAGGTTTAAGGTTAGTTTTTTAAAGGTTAAAAGGCCCCCGGCAAGAGTAGTGATACTGCGTGCCGGGGTTTCTATTTTGTATATCCGGCATAACGCATTGGGGACCGTTTTTGGGGGGTGTGCTGGTGATGGAAGATGATTTAGCATTAATATTGCGTGCAATTCGGGTTAATAAACCTTCCTTTTGCCACCATCACCACTCGTGAGCTAAAGCTTTAATTTATAAATCATTAATTGGTTATAAGAGGGTGGTACAATGGAATATAGTCCTTTGAGAGGTGTGATAATCGATTAAATCGGGTAATATATTCAAAAATGAACGATTTCGTTTTGTTATCTGCTCATTTTTTGTTAATTTTGTGGCAAAATTTTTATTAACATGGGAATATTCGGATTATTCAACAAGCAGAAGAAGGAAACCCTTGACCAGGGTTTGGAGAAAACCAAACAGAGCGTTTTCAGTAAGCTAACCCGTGCTATCGCGGGCAAATCCAAGGTTGATGACGAGGTTTTGGACAATCTGGAGGAAGTGCTGATAACAAGTGACGTAGGAGTTGACACCACCCTGAAAATTATCAGAAGAATAGAGGAGAGGGTAGCCAAGGACAAGTATGTGTCCACATCCGAGCTTAACGGCATTCTACGTGACGAGATAGCGTTTCTGTTGACCGAGAACAATACTGGTGACAATGACAACTGGGAATTGCCATCCGATCATAGCCCCTACGTCATTCTGGTTGTGGGAGTAAACGGAGTGGGCAAGACAACTACTATCGGCAAACTTGCATACCAATTCAAGAATGCAGGAAAGAAGGTATTCCTCGGTGCAGCCGACACATTCCGCGCTGCTGCAGTTGAGCAGATATGCATTTGGGGCGAGAGGGTAGGTGTGCCTGTTATCAAGCAGCAGATGGGGTCAGACCCTGCCTCGGTTGCATTCGACACCCTGCAGAGCGCAAAGGCCAATGGCGCAGACGTGGTGATTATAGACACGGCAGGACGACTGCACAACAAGGTGGGACTGATGAATGAGCTGAAGAAGATTAAGGACGTTATGAAGAAAGTTCTGCCTCAGGCTCCAGACGAAGTGATGCTGGTTCTTGACGGCTCAACAGGCCAGAACGCTTTTGAGCAGGCAAAGCAGTTTGCTGCCGTTACTCAGATTACCTCTTTGGCCATCACTAAGCTTGACGGAACTGCAAAAGGAGGCGTGGTCATCGGTATCAGTGACCAGCTGAAGGTGCCTGTTAAATACATCGGATTAGGCGAGAAGATGGAAGATTTGCAGCTGTTCAACAAACGTGAGTTTGTAGACTCCCTGTTCAAGACCAACGATTAGACTGAGCTCAAAGATGAAGAAAAACCAAGTTGACATAATTACAATGGGTTGCTCGAAGAATCTTGTCGACAGCGAGATACTAATGAAGCAATTCGAAGCCAACGGATATCATTGCGTACACGATCCGAAACGCCCTCAGGGTGAGATAGCTGTTATCAATACATGCGGTTTCATCGAGAGCGCAAAGGAGGAGAGCATCAACACAATCTTGGAGTTTGTTCAGGCAAAGACAGAAGGAAGATTGCGCAAACTCTACGTTATGGGCTGTCTGTCACAGCGCTATAAGGATGAGTTGGAGAAAGAAATTCCCGAGGTGGACAAGTTCTATGGTAAGTTCAACTACAAGCAACTTCTCGCAGACTTGGGCAAGGCCGAGGCAGTGTCGTGCACGGGCAAGCGACATCTTACAACGCCAAAGCATTATGCTTACCTGAAAATCAGTGAGGGATGCGACCGTCATTGCGCTTACTGTGCCATACCCATTATCACGGGCAAGCATGTAAGCCGACCAAAGCAGGAGATACTGGCAGAGGTCAGGGAGCTGGTTGCGCAGGGCGTGAAGGAATTTCAGGTTATTGCTCAGGAACTGACCTACTATGGCGTTGACATAGATGGCAAGAGACATATTGCCGATCTCATCAGGGATATTTCCGACATCAAGGGTGTGAGGTGGATAAGACTGCACTACGCTTATCCAAATCAGTTTCCGATGGAGCTCCTTGACGTGATGCGCGAGAAACCTAATGTGTGCAAATATCTTGATATAGCCTTGCAGCACATCTCCGACCACATGCTTGAGGCTATGCACCGGAATGTCACCAAGCAAGAGACCATGGAGCTAATAGAGAAAATAAGGGCTGCCGTGCCTGGCATCCACCTTCGTACCACGCTCATGGTTGGCTATCCTGGCGAGACGGAGGAAGACTTCAAGGAACTGCTGGAATTCACCAAGTGGGCACGTTTTGAACGCATGGGAGCATTTGCGTATTCTGAGGAGGAGGGCACATATAGTGCAATGCATCTTCAGGACAACATCAGCCCTGAGGAGAAACAGCGCAGGCTCGATAAGCTTATGCTTGTTCAGCAGCGTATCAGCGCGGAGATAGAGGCAGAGAAGATAGGCCAGATAATGAAGGTTGTCATCGACCGCAAGGAAGGAGACTATTATGTGGGTCGAACAGAGTTTTGCTCACCCGAGGTTGATCCGGAAGTGCTGATAAAGGCTGGAGACAAACAGCTGAGAGTAGGCACGCTGTACGACGTAAGGATTACGTCGAGTGAGGAGTTCGACCTTTATGGACAATTAGTGTGAATGTTTTCCCTACTATACTAATCATGAATAACAAGGAATTTATAGCTGAGCTATCCCAACGGACTGGCTACTCACAGACCGACACCAAGAAACTTGTGAGGACCCTTATTGACGAGATGGGTGACAGGTTCTCCGAAGGAGATGCTGTATACCTGCAGAACTTCGGCACTTTCGAAGTGAAGAAGAGGCTCGAGAGGGTTGTCGTTAACCCTGGCACGCAGCAAAGGATGCTTGTTCCACCGAAGCTGGTACTGGGTTTCCGTCCTATTTCTTCTATTAAGGAAATACTGAAAAACAATGGAGGAAACCAAGATGAGTAAGATAGGCATCAACGAACTTGCTGCCGTGCTTGCAGGCAAGCATGGGCTGGAACAAGCAAAGGCTGAAATATTTGTCCGCCAGGTGTTTGATGTCATCAATGATGGACTGAGGAACGAGAAACTCGCTAAGATAAAGGGACTCGGCACATTCAAGGTGACATCCGTAAGTGCCAGAAAGAGTGTGGATGTAAATACAGGTGAAGCTATTATTATTGAAGGTCGTGATAAGATTACTTTCACCGCAGACTCTGTGATGAAGGATATCGTCAATGCTCCTTTTGCCCAGTTTGAGACCGTTGTAGTCAACGATGGAGTTGATTTCTCGGGTATAGACGATAAGTACAAGGATGAGATGGTGGCTTCTGATGAAGGGAATGAGGAAACTGTAACTGCGGAAATAGAAGTTAGTGTCCCTGGTGGGTTGATTCAGACAACTGATAAGGAAGAGAATTCTCAGAACTACCAGAGCCAAGACGATATTGCGAGTGAGGAAACATCTAACAACGATGAGGGAAACTTACAAGATGAAATTCCTGACGCAGATGAAATTCCTGACGCAGATGAAATTCCTGACGCAGATGAAACTCCTGACGCAGAAGCAACCCCGCAAGATGAGCCCCACGATGTCAAGAATGAGGAAGCGCGTACGGAAGACAATGGCATAACAGCCTCCGTATTACAAAAAACAATCTCACCCAACGAAGACGAGGTGTTACTTCCCAAGTGGCAAGCTGACAGGATTATATCTGAGAATGACAACCTTGTTCAGGCCAACGACAGGCTTCACGATGCCTTGAGGGCAGCGAATGTGAAAGCGCGTATATACATATATATTATTGTAGCCCTTGTCATAGCCATGTTGTCCTTGTTCTATTTCCTCAACAATGAACTGCAGAGGCGTGACAAACGTATCGAGCATCTTGAGGCTCAGACATCTTCCATGGTTGACCACATGATTAAGAGCCAGGCTTCTGTTATAGACTCTGTTGCCGCAAAGGCCAGAAGAGACAGCATCGAGGAGGCTAGAAAGATGATGGAACAAAAGAAACAGCAGGAGGAAATGAATGCAAAGAAAGCTGAGGCAGAGAAAGTTGCAAACGTGAAATCTGCCGAAGTGAACCCCGTTCATAAGAAAGAGGCCTCTGCTTCGCAAGCTAAAGTGGATAGGCCTGCTGCTAAGGTTGAAACTGTAGCAGCACCTGCAAAAACATCCAAGCCTGTGGTCAACAATGCCGAATACAACAAAGATCCTCGTGTGCGCACAGGTGCATATATAATTACGGGAATAGCGTCGACCGTAACTGTCAGAAAGGGACAAACCATTGCCAGTATCAGCAAAAGCCATTTGGGACCTGGCATGGAATGTTACGTGGAGGCTGTAAACGGCGGCAAAAAGACCGTTGCTGTTGGTGACAAGGTGAATATTCCGGCATTAAAACTGAAGGGCAAGAAGTGATTTTTTGCTTCAGTCCCTGAACATCCAGTAGAACAGCCGGTTAAGCCATGGAAACGAGAAGCGGAACCAACGGTATTTCGCTACTGGTTTCCCACCAAAACTAAGGATGAAATCGCGGAAAGGATTACCCCTCATGGGCAATCCCGCATCAAGGAAACAGAAGTGCTGGCACCCATGCTCATAGGCATGGGTGATAGCACACCAAACGGTAATCTGGTCGGGATGCAAGTGAATATACCTCTTGTTGCGTGTGGCCAGATACCACAGATAAGCATTGCCTTGCGAATATGCACAAGCGCATCCTCCGATAATCTTGTCTTCGTATACCGTAACAAACACATTGGCGTTCTTGCTGACAAGCATCTCGAGAAATTGTTCATACGTAGGCACAAGCCGCCTGAGGCTCAGCCTGTTGGAATGTTTCAATATACGATAGAAGCAACGTACGTCATCATCATTTACTGCAAGCCTTACTGATACACCCTCTTGCTCTGCATGCTCTATGCGGCGGCGGGCTTTCGCTGTAAGCCTTTCGTATGGAGGCTTGGAATGAAGAGAATTGTGTACTTCCTGCCAATGGACGCAGAAATAGCCATTTGACCGGAAATATCTATATCCGAACATTTTGTGGGATATGTCGCTGAATTCGGCAAAAAGACAGAATCTACGCTTGAACTTCTTCGTTATCTCTGAAAGCATAAGACCAAAAACCGCCTCGCTGTTACAGCCTTCGGCATATTCTCCTTCTCCATAGATTCGCCCTTGGGTAAAAAGGTATGGCGGAAAGAGCGACCCGCGTCTTCGGACAATAGCAAGCAAATGCCCAATAACATTATTGTTGCAGTCAGTGGCAATCACCATATATGGAGATTGCCCGGACGTACGTTCAATGATACCGAACAATTCCTTGCTATGGAAGAAGTTGTTGCATGTCATGTCGGGCAATTCCTCGCTTCTGTTGACTATGTTTACCCTTATGTCATTCATGCGGCAAAAATAAGAAAAAGTTTCGAGAAGACAAAAAAATGTGTGGTGATATATAGAGATAAGAGATATTTTTATTAACTTTGCAACACATGACAAAGAATTATACGGATATTGTAAAGTAAATAACCCCGCTTGCCATGTTTGTAGGCAATGTGTGGTTATCCATCATTCATAGACTCCTGAGGCGGCATTATGCCTCAGGAAAAATTACTTTTTACTCAAAATTTTACAATAATGAACAACAATCAAAACGAAAATAATGATAACGTGAAGTCTATCCATGACTTTGACTTTAATATTATATGTGAGTATTTTTCCTGTTTAGACCGCCAAGGTCCAGGTAGTGACATGATGACACGCAAGGCTTTGAATGCTGTCCCTGCTATTGGTAAGGGATGTGTCGTGGCTGACTTGGGCTGCGGTACGGGCAGTCAGACGTTGCAACTACTGCATGGCACAGAGGCGATGGTGAAAGCCGTCGACTTGTTTCCGCTATTCTTAAAGAAGTTGTCTGAGAGAAGCGCCATTGCTGGTGTGGGCGACCGTCTTGAGGCGATAGCCGGCGATATGGGTGATTTGCCCTTCGCTCCGGCATCACTCGACATGATATGGTGTGAGGGCGCCATATATAATATAGGTTTCCAGCATGGCATAAACTTGTGGCGGCAATATCTCAAGCAAAATGGCTGGCTTGTTGTCAGCGATGCTGTTTGGTTTACAGAAGAGCGTCCCGATGAGATTAGCAAGTTTTGGCATGATGCTTATCCAGAGATTGATACTATTGCCAATAAGGTGGAGCAGTTGCGGATGGCCGGTTATGAGGAGATAAAGACCATACGACTTCCTGATGACTGCTGGACAGAGAACTTCTATGAGCCACAATGTGAGGCTCAGCGACGTTTCCTGGCACGCTATCCAGACAATGCTACAGCGGCAGATCTGGTTGCCAACCAGCGCCATGAGGCTGCTCTATTCGAGCGTTATCATGAGTATTATGGTTATAGCTTCTTCATAGCAAGAAAGAAGTAATATCATTTAGGGCGCAGCGAACAGTCAGGTGCTGCGCCTTATTTGTAATAATTGCATTTTGTTTCTTAATAACTTGTTTTCAATTCGCATCTTTATGCAAAAGCAGGTAAAAATACAACATTTTGTGTATTATTTCTGCAAAAAAGTTTCATGGTGAGCAGATTTTTAGTATATTTGCAAGCAGTTTTAATTCAAATAAGGTAAAATGATGATTTTGGATATGGAAATGTTAGAGGCTTTCTACAGCCAGTATGCCAGCAAAGTGAAAGCCACAAGGGAAGTGATGAAGCGTCCGTTGACCTATGCTGAGAAAGTATTGTACGCACATGTGTTTTCAGCAGAAGGACTCAAACCACAGCGTAGGGGCACAGACTATGTTGATTTCCGGCCAGACAGGGTAGCGATGCAGGATGCTACGGCACAGATGGCACTTCTGCAGTTTATGAACGCAGGACAGAACAAGGTCGCAGTACCTGCAAGCGTGCATTGCGACCATCTTATTAAAGCCGATGAGGGTGCAGACATAGACCTTCCAACGGCAAGAACCACCAATAAGGAAGTTTATGATTTTCTAAAGTCAGTATCGGAGAAATACCATATCGGCTTTTGGGAGCCAGGAGCAGGCATCATCCATCAGGTAGTGCTTGAGAACTATGCCTTCCCAGGAGGTATGATGGTTGGTACCGACTCACATACCCCTAATGCCGGTGGACTTGGCATGGTAGCAGTAGGTGTCGGTGGCGCTGATGCTGTAGACGTGCTAACAGGGCAGCCGTGGGAGTTGAAGATGCCAAGGCTTATTGGCGTCAAGCTCAATGGCAAACTCAGCGGATGGGCATCGCCAAAGGATGTGATATTGCAGATATTGGGCATGCTTACCGTGAAGGGCGGAACAAACGCCATACTGGAATACTTCGGTGACGGACTGAGCTCGTTGTCGGCAACGGGCCGTGCTACGATATGCAACATGGGAGCTGAGCTGGGCGCCACATGCTCACTTTTCCCATTCGACAACAATGCCAGCCTGTATCTCAGGGAGACTGGAAGAACTGCCGTGGCTGCCATGGCAGAGCAGAACGCCGCCGAGCTGAGGGCAGACGACGAGGTTGTTGCTTGTCCGGAGAAGTATTATGATACGGTTATAGAGATAGACCTTGACAAGCTCGAACCCCATCTCAACGGTCCCTTTACCCCAGATGCCGTGACACCAATCTCGCAGATGAAGGCTAAAGGAGCAGCCAATGACTATCCTATGGACGTAGAGGTAGGACTGATCGGCTCTTGCACCAACTCCAGCTATCAGGATCTTTGCCGTGCCGCTTCTGTTGCCCGTCAGGCTCTTGAGAAAGGCATCGTGCCTGAAGGACAGCTGATTATCAATCCCGGCTCTGAGCAGATAAGATTCACGGCTGAGCGTGACGGCATACTCGATGTGTTCAAGGAGCTTGGGGCAATTATTATGGCCAACGCCTGCGGCCCATGTATAGGCCAATGGAAACGGCATACCGATGACAACAACAGGAAGAATGCTATTGTGACATCATTCAACAGAAACTTCAGACGACGTGCTGACGGCAACCCCAATACTTTCGCCTTCATCGGCAGCCCAGAGCTTACAACTGCGCTTGCCATAGCAGGCAGACTGGACTTTAATCCTTCCACCGACACCCTCGTAGACAAGAATGGAAACAGCGTGATGCTGGACGAACCATCAGGATATGAATATCCCCCACGTGGCTTCGATGTGCGCGACAAGGGATTTGTGGCACCCGATGATAATGTTGCTGACGTATCAGTTGTAATCAATCCCGACTCAGAGAGACTGCAGAAGCTGGAACCCTTTGCACCATGGGACGGTAACGAGCTTGAGGACATGCCACTGCTTATCAAGACCGAGGGAAAATGTACAACGGACCATATATCCATGGCTGGACCATGGCTGAGGTTCCGCGGACATCTGCAGAACATCTCGGACAACCTGCTTATGGGTGCTGTAAATGCCTTCAACGGCAAGTCAAACAGTGTGAAATGCCAGTTTGACGGAACTTATGTTGAGGTATCGACAGCGGCTAAGGCTTATAAGGCAAAGGGCATATCGAGCATAGTTGTTGCTGAGGATAATTATGGTGAAGGCTCAAGCCGTGAGCATGCAGCCATGGAGCCACGCTACCTGAACGTGAAGGTGGTGCTGGCCAAGAGCTTTGCGCGCATACACGAGACCAACCTCAAAAAGCAGGGTATGCTCGCATTGACATTTGCCGACAGGAACGACTACGACAAGGTGCGCGAGGACGACCGCATTTCTGTTAATGGACTGAAGAACCTCGCACCTGGCAGCAAGCTCACAGTAACGCTGAAGCATGCTGACGGTACAAGCGAGTCTTTCGAGGCTGAACATACATATAACAATACCCAGATAGCGTGGTTCAAGGCTGGCAGTTGCCTTAATCTTCTGAGTAAAAACAAGTAAGTGAATAATTGACCATGAAGAAAGAATATCTAATATATAAACTGAGCGACGAGGTTAAGAACTCGTGCAAGATAGACAGGGACGCCTTCACCAAGTTTGGTGTGAAGAGAGGTCTCAGAAACGAGGACGGAAGCGGTGTCCTCGTGGGTCTCACCAACATAGGTAATGTTGTAGGTTATGAGCGTGACGACAAAGGCACGCTGCAACCTACCGAGGGAAAGCTCTACTACCGTGGCTACGAGCTTGACGACATAGTGTCGCCATTGCTCGCCGAGAAACGCTTCGGGTTTGAGGAAGTGGCATTCCTGCTGCTGTCTGGAAATCTTCCTGACAAGGAGGAACTGTCCGCGTTCCAAAGCCTCCTCAACGACAATATGCCGCTCGACCACCGTACGATAGTGCATATCATCGACCTTGAGGGCTCAGACATCATGAACATCCTGGCACGATGCGTATTGGAGATGTACACTTTCGACCCCAATCCTGATGACATATCGCGCGACAACCTCATGAGGCAGTCGATAGAGCTGATTGCCAAGTTCCCGACCATCGTTGCCTACGCATACAACATCTACCGCCACTCCGTACAGGGCAGGAGCCTGCACATCAGACACCCGAAGGAAGACTTGGGCATTGCAGAGAACTTCCTGTACATGTTGAAGCATCAGAACTATACTGAGCTTGACGCACGTATGCTCGACCTGCTGCTTGTCATTCAGGCCGAGCATGGAGGAGGTAACAACTCTACCTTCACTGTCAGGGTTACAAGCTCGACACGTACTGATACCTATTCCAGCATTGCTGCAGGCATAGGCTCTCTCAAGGGCCCCCTCCATGGTGGTGCGAACATCAAGGTCATTAACATGTTCCATCATCTGAAAGACCAGATTTCCGACTGGACAAACGTAGACGAGATAGATACTTATCTCAACCGTATGCTCGACAAGCAGGCTTACGACAACTCCGGACTTATCTACGGACTGGGACATGCCGTCTACACTATGAGCGACCCAAGAGCTGTAGAGCTGAAGAAACTTGCAGGCGAGCTGGCACGTGAGAAGGGTAGGGAGAAGGAGTATGAATTCCTGAAGCTCATTGAGCAGGAAGGCATAAAGTGCCTTACGGCCAGGGGTAGGGTGAAGCCGGTATGTGCAAACCTTGACTTCTATAGCGGTTTCATATACGAGATGATAGGCCTGCCGCAGGAAATTTATACTCCCATATTTGCCATGGCACGTATCGTAGGATGGACGGCGCATCGCATAGAAGAACTGAACTTCGAGAGCCGCCGCATAATACGTCCTGCATATAAGAACATATTGGAGGGTAATACTTATATACCAATAAGCGAAAGATAGACCAGTCAACTATGCGGGAACTTGATGATTTTGAGTTGTTGTGGCTTGCCAAGCGCAAGGAACTCCTTGCTGCTGACGACGAATACAGAAAGGCTACCGAGGGCTACAAGATGACAAGCGGTGCCGACTGGCTGCTATTTGGCACTCCTGTGGTTGCGGCGATAGTGTTTCTTGACTATTCTCCCTTAGGCAACGAGTGGCTTAACTGGCTGGCAGGTGCTGCCATAGCCCTGGTGCTGTTCGTTGTGGCAGTCTACATTAAATCGGTAGTCAGCGGTACGCGCTCTCCTGTTGAAGTGGAAGAGGAAATCAAACGCAGGTGCCGCGAGCAGTATGAGAAAACGGGCAAGCTCGACTGAACTCCTTTGATAAGTCTTCCAGTCCCCACCTCAGTCATCATGTTCCATTATGAGGTCGGTCATTATGGAGTCGCTTATGAATAGTCCTTTCCGTGTCAGCGACAGCATGTTGCCGTGGAGCTGCAATAGTTCCCCGGCAATATGCCTGTCTGCCGCTGATAAGATATATTGACGTTGGGTGTCAGGCAACTCGTCAATATTTATGCCTTCTTTTGTACGTAGGGCGGTTGTGATGATGTCGTTGTAATGAGTAACGTCATCGATAACCTCACTTTCTGCTGGCAATATGTCCTCTGCTATGCTTTCCATGTATTTTCTTATATCAGAGACATTCCAACTGCGGATGCCATTTCCGTAGGAGTGTGCGGCGGCGCCTATCCCTATGTATGGCTTGTCCTGCCAATAGCTGCTGTTGTGTCGGGAGCGTAGAGACTTGCTTTGGCCTTTGCCGTCGTTAACGGTCAGCGCGAAATTGCTTATCTCGTAATGCTCGTAACCGGCATCACAGAGCCTGTCGATGAGTGTGGAATACATACTGGCACTCAGTTCCTCATCTATCTCTTTCACTTCTCCTTGTTCAAGCATCTTTCCAAGCGCTGTGCCCTCCTCGTACATCAGGCTATAGGCAGAAATGTGTTCCGGCTTGAGAGCCAGAGCCCTGCTGATGTCATCGTTCCATTCTTCTAAAGTCTCGTCTGGAAAACCGAACATCAGGTCGATGCTTATATTGCCAATCCCTGTCTTGCGAAGTATTTCTATGGCCCTTTCAGCCTGACTTGCAGTGTGCCTCCTGCGCAAAAAATGCAACCTGTCATCAGAGAAAGTCTGTATTCCCATGCTGACCCTGTTGACGGGCAAGCCCGACAGCAGCGACTTTGTAACATCATCGGGATTGCATTCCATGGTCACTTCTGCCTCGCTGTCTACGTCATACATATTATATATATATGAGAAAAGGCGTTGAAGATTGTATGCCGACAACTGCGAGGGAGTGCCGCCACCAAGGTATATGGTGTCGACATGCAGGCGGTTTCCTGCTGACTTCTGCCTTATTTCCATCTCTCGGCACAGTGCAGAGACATAGTCATTTTGTAAAGTCAGCAATGTCGTGGAGTAGAAGCCACAATATATGCATCTGCTTGCGCAAAATGGTATGTGTATGTATAATCCTGTCATTTGTGGATGCAAAAATACTAATAAGTCATAAAATATTGCAAGGTTTATGACTTTTTCTTTGGCAGTATCATAAAAAATTCCTAACTTAGACGGCGATTTTGGAGAAGTATTCTTCCTCCAGACAGTAGAAAGACTTATTACTAACAACTTAAATCTTTTGATATGAGAGTATATCAGACTAATGAAATCAAGAACATTGCCCTCGTTGGCAGTGCGGGTTCAGGCAAGACCACTCTTGCCGAGAGTATGCTGTTCGAAGCCGGTATCATCAAACGCCGTGGCACAGTGGAAGCCAAGAATACGGTGAGTGACTATTTCCCGGTTGAGCAAGAATATGGATATTCGGTGTTCCCAACAGTGTTCCATGTAGAATGGAACAACAAGAAACTCAATATAATTGACTGTCCTGGTTCAGACGATTTTGTTGGCGGTGCCATTACTGCGCTTAACGTTACCGACGAGGCCGTGATACTTATCAATGGTCAGTATGGTCCTGAGGTTGGAACACAGAACCATTTCCGATATACAGAGAAACTCAAGAAACCCGTAATATTCCTTGTTAACCAGCTTGATAGTGACAAGTGCGACTTCGATTCCATTATCTCAAATATGCAGGAGATTTATGGCCCGAAGTGTATTCAGATACAATATCCTATAGAGACTGGCCCAGGCTTCAATGCACTCATCGACGTGCTGCTCATGAAGAAGTATTCATGGAAACCCGAGGGTGGTGCTCCCATCATCGAGGATATTCCTGCCGAGGAGATGGACAAGGCCATGGAATTGCACAGGGCTCTTGTTGAGGCTGCTGCCGAGAATGACGAAGGACTGATGGAGAAGTTCTTCGAGGAGGAGGCGCTTACGGAGGATGAGCTCCGTGAGGGAATACGCAAGGGACTTGTAACCCGCTCCATCTTCCCTGTATTCTGCGTTTGTGCGGGCAAGGACATGGGTGTCAGGAGACTTATGGAGTTCCTTGGCAACGTAGTACCTTTCGTCAGCGAGATGCCAAAGCTGCATAATACACGTGGTGAGGAGGTTACTCCTGACACCAACGGCCCAGAGTCGCTCTACTTCTTCAAGACTGGTATGGAGCCACACATCGGTGAGGTTTCCTACTTCAAGGTTATGAGCGGTAGCGTTAAGCCTGGCGACGACCTCGCCAATGCAGACCGCGGCTCGAAGGAGCGCATCGGACAGATATACGCATGTGCTGGTGCCAATCGTATTCCTGTAGACCAGCTGTGCGCAGGTGATATTGGCTGTACTGTAAAGCTGAAGGATGTCAAGACGGGCAATACATTGAACGGCAAAGATGTTGAGCAGCGTTTCGACTTCATAAAATATCCTAACTCCAAGTACTCACGCTCCATCAAGGCTGTCAATTCTTCAGAGACAGAGAAACTCATGGCAGCCATGCTAAAGATGCGTCAGGAAGACCCGACATGGGTTGTTGAGCAGTCCAAGGAGCTCCGCCAGACCATTGTGCATGGTCAGGGTGAGTTCCATCTGCGCACATTGAAGTGGCGTTTGGAGAACAACGAGAAGATACAGGTGCAGTTCGGTGAACCGAAGATACCTTATCGTGAGACCATTACCAAGATGGCACGTGCAGACTACCGTCACAAGAAACAGAGTGGTGGTGCCGGACAGTTTGGTGAGGTTCACCTCATCGTTGAGCCATATGCTGAGGGTATGCCAGATCCGACAACCTACAAGTTCAATGGTCAGGAGTTCAAGATGAACATCAAGGGTCGTGAGGAAATCAACCTTGAGTGGGGCGGCAAGCTCGTATTTATCAACTCCGTAGTTGGTGGTGCCATTGATGCGCGCTTCATGCCTGCCATCCTGAAGGGTATTATGGAACGTATGGAGTCTGGTCCTCTCACTGGCAGCTACGCCCGTGACGTACGTGTAATCGTTTATGATGGCAAGATGCACCCTGTAGACTCTAACGAGCTTTCGTTCATGCTCGCTGCACGTCACGCTTTTGCGGCAGCATTCAAGGAGGCTGGTCCAAAGATTCTTGAGCCTATCTACGACCTTGAGGTATATGTGCCTTCCGACTTCATGGGTGACGTGATGAGCGATCTTCAGGGACGCCGTGCCCTTATCATGGGTATGGACAGCGAGGCTGGCTATCAGAAGCTTCAGGCCAAGATACCATTGAAGGAACTCTCCAACTATAGCATTGCACTTAGCTCGCTCACAGGTGGACGTGCTTCGTTCACTACAAAGTTTGCAAGCTACGAGCTTGTTCCGAACGACATCCAGCAACAGCTCATCCAGGCACATGAGGCTGAGGAGGAAGAGTAATGGTGAATTGTTAGAATTCTGAAAGTATTAATCTATTAACGCCTGGCATGAAATATTTCATTGTTGGGCGTTTTTTTCTAAAAATAGCGAAACAATTGTATTATGAATGGTATTATTGAATGGTATTCGGCTTTCTCGTCAACGGAGCAAGTGTTCTGGGCTTGTGCCATCATAGGCTCGGTCATTTTCCTGATACAGCTTGTTTTTACCTTGATAGGTATGGATGCAAGCGATGTTGAGGTTGATTTCGATGGTGCCAATACTCTTGACATGGGGGGTGGCATGTCGTTGTTCTCCGTAAGGGCGCTTGTCAACTTCCTCGTAGGTTTCGGATGGGCAGGAGTGAGCCTTCGTTCGGCAATATCCAGTGATATCGTGCTTTACGTTGTGAGCTTTGCGGTCGGCCTGTTCTTTGCGTGGCTTGTAAGAGCCTTGATGAATAAGTTGCTAAAACTTGAGCGCAATGGTGCCTTTTCCATCAATGAGGCCATTGGCAAGACATCAAGCGTGTATCTGCGCATTCCTGCAGAGAGAAAGGGACATGGCAAGGTACAGATTAGCATACGAGGCTCTGTGCATGAATTTCCTGCTGTCACGGATGGCGAGGAGTTGCGTACAGGAACAATGGTGAAGGTGGTTTCCGTAGTCGAGGATTCTGTCTTGCTTGTTTCTCAGTTACAGTAGCGCGAGAAAATATGGGATAAGTATTTAACGATAAATTATAATTATGGAATCAATGTATGTAATCTTAGCATTAGTAATATTGGTTTTTGGTACCATCCTTGGTCTTATAAACCGATATCGTCGTTGCCCGTCCGACAAGATACTTGTCATCTATGGCGGTCACAAAAGTAAAGGGTCGGCAAAATGCGTTCATGGAGGTGGTGCCTTCGTGTGGCCGGTAATAGAGGACTATCAGTATCTGAGTCTGACACCAATCTCTATTGATGCCAATCTTACAAATGCTCTTTCAAAGCAGAATATCCGTGTGGATGTTCCTTGCCGCTTCACTGTGGGTATCTCTACAGAGGCCGACAGCATGACAGCAGCTGCAGAGCGTCTGCTCGGCCTGTCGGCAGCCCAGATACAGGAGCTTGCAAGAGATATCCTTTTTGGTCAGCTGCGTCTTGTTATTGCCACAATGAGCATTGAGGAGCTGAACTCCGACCGTGACAAGTTCCTTGAGAGCATATCCACAAACGTTGAGGTGGAGCTCAAGAAGATTGGTCTCCGGCTTATCAACGTTAACGTTACCGACATCAAGGATGAGTCTGGCTATATCGAGGCTCTTGGCCGAGAGGCTGCAGCCAAGGCTATCAACGAGGCTAAGGTGAGAGTAGCAGAGCAGGACAAGGTTGGAGAGATTGGTAAGGCAGAGGCCGACCGCGAGACACGTATCCGTACGGCAGAGGCTAATGCGGAGGCTGTAAAGGGTGAGAACGAGGCCAAGGTTGCCATTGCCAATTCAGAGGCTTACCGCCGCGAGCGTGAGGCTGAGGCACAGCGCAGGGCCACTGCCTCGGAGAAGGTGCAAGAGGCAAAGGCTCTTGAGGAAGCCTATGCAGCACAGAAAGTTGCCGAGGAGGCACGTGCGGAGCGTGAGCGCTCAACACAGAATGCCAACATCCTCGTACCACAGGAGATAGAGAAGCGCAGAAGAATTATCGAGGCCGAGGCCGAGGCTGAGAAGATACGTGTCAATGCCAAAGGTGATGCCGACGCCATCTATGCCAAGATGGAGGCCGAGGCCAAAGGTCTTTATGAGATTCTTACAAAGCAGGCTTCAGGTTACAAGGAAATGGTTGTCGCCGCCGGTGGTGATGCCACTAAGGCATATATGCTGTTGCTACTTGAGAAGTTGCCAGAGCTTGTCAAGACGCAAGTGGAGGCCGTCAAGGGTATCAACATCGATCATGTAACGGTTTGGGATGGTGGCAATACAGCCGATGGAAAAGGTTCTACAGCAAACTTTCTTTCTGGACTGATGAAGTCGGTACCTCCACTTAACGAACTGTTCGACATGGCTGGGCTGAAACTCCCCGAGTATCTGGCCAAGGAAGGAGAGAAGAACCCAGACGTCGCTCCAAAGACGGATAAAAAGAAAGAGTAATACTATATTTTTAATATGTGAAGAGGATGTGCCATAATTGCGTATGGTGCATCCTCTTTTTTATATACGCTCTCACCAGTTGTTATTAGAGTTCAGTGGAAACATGGGGATGGACTAAATGCAAAGCTTTGCTTAGGCAGATGCAAAGCTTTGCGTAGACAGATGCAAAGCTTTGCGTGGACGGTTGCAAAGCTTTGCGTTGGCAGATGCAATGCTTTGCGTGAGATTGGCAAAGTTGGCACACAGAAATCGTTAGTCCTATTCTGGATAAGTGAAAAAGGAGGAAAGACTCACCATACGGATTGCTGAAGCCCCAAGAGCAGTTCTACTGAACTGCTGTAAGCGCAAAAGCATAGATAATAGCAAGTGCAGATAACGCTTTTACGCTTACAACGCATACATACAACGGTATTCGCTGAATAGTTACTTATAACCAGTGGGTTGTTAATAATATTTAAATGCATAAAAGAAACAATTGTCTATTCGGTTAAAATTTGTAATTTAGTCGCGTTTTTCGTGACTATCTAATTTATTTGTCAACATATAAATATCCTTTGCAATGAGTGATTGCGCCACAACGGGGTGTGACTATCTTACTCATCTGGTATTGATGTTGGCAATTATTAATAATAAAAAAGAGCAAATAGACTATTTCTAGACAATTATAAATTTGACAAATGTATAATATATCTGAAACGCAAAGAAACAAACAACAGCACGAGTATTGATGCCGGAGCTGTTCTTACCCCTGAGACGGGAGGAATGATGCGTCCGCAGCACTGGCGATAAGGCAAATCAAAAACAGAAACAATTAAAAACATGGCATGGCAACGGATGCACGCATGCCGAACAACAAAAAACAGTATGATAAAGAAATACTTATCAACTCTGTCTCTTTGCTTGATGATGACCCTTTCGGTCAATGCACAGGAAGAGACGCAGCAGTCGTTGTTGCCCATCAACGAACCGCTGACTGAAAACACAGGCTCGTTCACCAATGCCGTGCTTATGACGGGTACTAATGTCAATGGTATCGTAGCAACAGGTGGTAAGGGTACAGCTACTCTTTCACTTGACACCGACCCTGCTACTGAAGGCGTACAGGCATACGCCGTAGCTGAAAACGAGGTGGTTACATTCTCATGGGTATCATATCAAGGATGGGTTAACAGTAAAGTCGACAATGTTGCCATCCTTAACAGTGAGGGCAAGACTGTAGCCGGTTATTCGTACAACCTTAATGGCTGTAGCATAACTGATGTACAGATTGGCGGCGAGACAGCACCTCTGTTTGAGGCTTTCTCCGATCAGGGATATGTAGGCTCAAAGAGTGCAAACGGATGGGTTGCAAAGACGGGACAGGCATATCTGGCAGACAATGCCAACAACACTGTAGTAACTGTAAAGGTATACGGCAAGGGATATGTGGAAATAAACCTGAAGAACGAAAAGCGTAGCATCGACAAAACATACTCAACGATGTTGCCCGACGGATTCAAGGTTGACCTCGCTTCTCTCAACATCACCAATGTCAGCGCCAACGCCGACCGCTCGCTGGGTATCAACCAGCTGAAGATCACTTCTGACGAGTCGACAGTGAAGTTTGTTGATTATACTGTGAACAGAATGTTGGGCGAGACAGTGCTCGACAGCTACACAGTAACAAACATCGAAGGTGCTACCATTACACTGCCGCAGGCTCCATGGTATGATGCCAACGGGCAGAAGTACATCTATATGGACGACGATGTGAATGGTACCCTTGCAGAAGGTGCTGTCTACAACATTACATATAAGGTTGCTGAGAAATACGCTTGGTCGATGAATGCCGTTGACGCTAATGGCAATATTCTGAAAGAGAATGTTGCTGCAGGCGAAACATTCGAAGGCGACAACGTAACAATTGGCTTCCCACGCTATGTCAGCGTAGAGGTGGCTGCAACAGATGAAACACCTGCCGACACATTGCTCTATTCGACATCTGCAATAAGCAGCCAATACAGAAAGGATGTTGCCATCACGGAAAACAATCAGGTAGTGAACATCACTTATAATGCAACAGACAAGAATCACGTAGTATACTATACCGAGGCTGAGGATGTTAAGTCATATTATCTGAAGGAACTCACCACGAGCAACGCTGCCGTACGTGCCTCACAGGGTAGGGCTGCTTACCTCGATTACGATGCACAGCTTGTGAAGCTAACAGCAGGTGTCTACAATGTAACAGCCGGTCTGTTTGACGCAAGCAAGGGTTATGAGACACTTGCCGATACCGTTCGCTTCGGTCTTGACAGAAGTGTTGCATTGGAGTTCGCTATTAATGCTGTGAACCTTTCCGAGCAGACAAAGGAGCTTGTTGTAGCAGCCGATGCATGGATTTCATGGATGAAAGGTGGAAACGCCAACTGGGGTCTTGACTACTTGTATATCCAGAAAGTGAGCGACGAGGTTCCTTATGTAGAAGTAAACAACATTGCTGAGGCAAAGGCTCTGGCCAATGGTACTCCTGTTGCCGTTAACCTAACCAACGCAAAGGTGGCACTCTCTACAGTGACTGAGGAAGACATCTATCCGTCGTACACCTTCATTGAAGACGAGACAGGTGCTGTGGCTCTCAGCCGTCAGTTCGCATCACAGGTAGAACCCAATATCACAGCCGGCAAGGCATACAACGGTACGCTCTTCGGATCTTTCGCATTCGACACATTCGGACGTGGCGTGATAAGCGTTACTGCAAAGACTCCTTCTACATCACTTGAGTCGGCAGACTGCGAAGTGGCTCCTGTAGATGTTGCTGTTGCTGACATCAAGACAGAAGAAGGTTTCAAAAACTATTTCGCCAAGTATGTCAAGCTGACAAACGTGGCTTGGGGCAAGGTTGAAAGCACTTGGGGTGGTAGCGACTACTACCTGATAGCAACCCGCATCGAGGGTGAAGGTGAAGGGGCTGTAGAGGTACAAGACTCAATATGTTTCTATGACGGTTACTACCAGTTCCCGGCAAACATGCCTAACTTCATTAGCTTTAACAGCATCAGCGGTTTCGTTGAAAAATCTTATGACGGTAAGGTAACATTCTATCCTTACGGAAAGTATGACGCTGTCATAAAACCCGCTACAAAGGTTGAAAACATAGGCGCACTGAAGGATATTCCAGTAGGTGAAGATATTATCCTCACTCTCGACAAGGCTGTTGTTACAGCGAACGTAATGGGCCACAGCGGTTCCGTGATGTTGCTCGAGGATGCTACAGGTGGTATTCAGGTGCAGGGCTCTAACGCATGGTTTGGAACAGAGGGATTGTCAGACGCACTTGGACTTACACGCGACAGTCTTGAGATTTCCGGTACCGTTTATTGCCGCATGGAGAGCAAAGGTATGATTGCTCTGAACGACAGTACCCTTGAGAGGTCTAAGTATACCGTCAACCCAGAGCTGGTAGCTGTAAACCCAACTGTTGTTGATCTGAACAAGGTTCTTGACAACAACTATCTGAACAGACTGCTTAAGGTTAACAAACTCTCTATTGCAAACAAGGAAGTAGAAAGTTATGGCTATGTTAATATTGAGCCATACTTCGTACAGGGTACAGACTCTGTAGGCATCTACGACATGTTCCAAAAATTGGAGTATGACGCTTCTTACAACCCATTGGAGATACCGTATATCAAGTCGGTTACCGGTATCATAATCGAAGGCTCTGAGGAAACAGATTGGAGTCCCGCTACTCCTAACACTCTTGCTCCGCTCGCTATAGAGTATGTGGTATTCAAGAACTTCGCCGACAACGAGATCTTTATTCCTACTGCCGATGCTGTAGCACAGGCCGTTTCCGAAGGCTGGTTCGAGGGCGGACAGACTCTGAACAACAACAAGAATGGTACCATAGATCCTACTACAGGTCTTGACTGTGACGCTACGAGAATGCAATACGCTGGTGTTAAGAAGGGTAATGCTAAAAAGTCAGTTACCGTTTATGTAACTGGCTTGCAGGAAATCAGGGGCTTCGCAGCTTCTACCAGCAGCACTGACAAACGTGCATTGGAAATCTCTGCCGAGAACATCGAGGACAACAGTGTTTCTACTGCTATTGCCGACAATGCTCCTAACGTAACCGGTGTGGCAACACTTGCTCTCGACCCAGAAGCAAGCTACATCGTTTCGTTCAATGGTGTTGACGAGTCGTATACTGAGGGTGCCGACGTTGCCCTCTTCGGTATATGGTTCGTAAAGGATGCTAAGACCGTAGGCATCAAGGACATCAATGCTAATGAGAACATCAGCAACATGTTCAACGCCGAGGTTTACACCATCAATGGTGTTAAGGTTCGCAACGCCGGTCAGGGACTCAATGGCCTGAAGAAGGGCGTTTACCTGATTAACGGCAAGAAGGCTGTTGTGAAATAGCCTCATCCCCAGCCCCTCTCCAAGGGGAGAGGGGAGGTAAATAGTCATAAAGGACAAAGGGCGAAGGGACTGTAAACCTTCGCCCTTCGTTTTTTGGGGCTCATCCGAAACATGGAGTGATGTCTTATAGAATTAATTTAAACTTCGCAAGTAGTAAAAAGGAAAAAAGTGAAGATAAGAGGAGATAAATGACGTATGTTTAAGCCATTTACTGTAGGCAGCACGCGCTGTAAGCGCAGAAGAGCATAGCCCAGGGTAGAGCGTAGCGGCACCCTGGGTGTAGGTGTTGTTGTCCATGCGCGCTGTAGGCGCAAAAGCGTTATATGTACCCTGCTGTTG
>SAMEA3663036__coassemble_40_pt1 | contig 58751 bp, 42 predicted proteins | sample SAMEA3663036__metabat2_high_PE_031 | metagenome-assembled genome bin SAMEA3663036 (sample SAMEA3663036) | pig gut metagenome | biome: pig gut; feature: pig-associated habitat; material: faeces | place: France | collected 2012
GGCTCTGCCAACTGTGATATGCCTCAAAGTGCCGTTTTCGGACGGCCTGGGGGGGTATCAGCAAGACAGGGACACAAAATCCCAGGAACAACAAATGGCAGGAACATTAAATGACTCAACTTTCGGAAGTGATAATACCTTCATATATAAGGATTTTATTTTAACCACAGAGATAAAGAGGTTAAGAGTTTTATGTTGTCTTTAAGTAGGTCGCAAGCGACAGAGAACAGGAGATTGAAGATTGAAAATTGAAGAGTGAACAGTTCTCTGTGCCCCCCAATGCCTTGGCATTATACCTCTACTTATCAGCAGAAAGCATAACTCTTAATCTCTTTATCTCTGTGGTTCAAAATCACTTCCGAAACTTGAGTAAATCCCAGGAACACAAAAAGGGCCGCATCACAACTAAACGAGTTAGTCTGATGCGACCCATTCTGTCTATGCAGTTACATTCAGTAACTTTTCCCTTATGCAGTTACATTCAGTAACCTTACGTGATTGTCATACTGATCATGGCGTTACTTGATGACCACCTTGCGTGTCTTCACGGCCTGGGTCTTCTTGTCGTATGTACGGCAGAGGTAAACTCCAGGCTCGGCAGGCTTGCCAGGCAGACGGGCACCGTCAACGGTGAACCACTGGGTATCGTCATCAATGCCGTCGCTGATTCCGCCGATACTGTTGGTCGACGTGTCGAACGACAGGATGAGCGGCGAGCTGTGGGTACCGATGAGGGCATCCTCAACATACGTCACGGTAACGTCAGCGAGATGCATCTCGTCACCACGTACCATCATGAAGCGCAGACTCTGCTTCTCGTCACCAGGTACGGTGAAGTAGGCATATCCTTCCTCGTCAGTAATCTCAACGCATCTGCAATTGCTGTCGTCGAATACTCCTACCTCGTAGCCAACGGCCGGTGCGCCCTCCCATTTGATAGAAGCCACGATACACATGTTGCCTGGGTACTTGTGGTAGTCTATCGGAGTGAATACGCCAGCCTCCCTCTGCATAGCCTTGGAAGCGGCATAGGCCGGCGCGGCTGCCATGGTCGGGTACTCGAAGGTGCGCTCCTCGGTGGTCGAGCTCCTGAGCATGTAGCCCTGACCTGGGGTGAGAGCCTTCAGCGAGCCGTTCCACTCGTAACCGTCATACAGTGCAAATCCCTTCTGTCCCTTGATGAGGTCGCCGTCCTGTGGGTTAATTCCTGCGAGGGCATCGCCTACACTTGCTGTCTGCATAGCGTTGTATGCAATCCAGTTCCAGTCGGGCTGCAGTGTGATGGTGCGCTGCTCGGTAGTCAGTCGTCTACCGATGACGTTCAGCATCTGCGGCGCAGTGGTGTGAACCCTATACATCGAGCGGTTATCGGTCTCGAAGGCCTTTCCGTAGAACTGGCCGTTCTCAAACGTTCCGAACTCAGTCTGGCTCTTGACAACGTCCGTCCTTGCGGCTATTGGGCTGAAGATATTCTCCACGCCCATTTCGTCGGCATGAACATAGAACGATACCCAGTTCCAGCCCTGAACAAGGTCGCGGCTCTGCTCGATGAGGTCGTCAGCGTTAAGCACTACAGGAGCGGCGAACGTACCGTAAACCTGATTGTCGCGGAAGACAACCTCCTGTGAGGTGCTCAACTGCGGATACTTCGTACCCGTACTGTTGTCGTAGGCGTAGAATACTACAGGCTTGCCCTCATCCTCGGTGTTACCGTAGACATCGAGCTGCACGAAGTAGTTGTCATAGCGTGCGTTGTATGTCGGGTGTGCGACACCACGGCATTCGCCGTCTATGAATACAGCCACCAGGTCCTGAGCATCGTCAGTCGGCTGTCCGAGTATCGACAGCGTTCCGATGAGGTTCATCGAGTTCTCGTAGTCGGCAGGATTAACGCTCCATTGTGGAACATCGCCCGTTACGACGAGCTTGATGGTCAGAGCAGACGGAGTATTGTCGTTACCAGTCAGATAGACAGTCTCCTCGTATGTGCCGATGGCCAGGCCCTCAGAGATATCAAATCCGACAGTTGTCGTGGTGAGAGCCTCAGCCACGCCATCCTCCACACTTGCTGTGAGCCATGTTGGGAGTCCGCTGATAGACCATATCTGCTGTGCTCCGCCATTGTTGGTGAACGTAGCGTCCACACTACCCTTCTCACCCACCTTCTTGTTGATGGTGATAGTCGGGTTGTCCCATGTCAGCTCGTTGCAGTTGACGAATGCCGACCATGTCACCGGCCTTAGCTGGTTGCCGTTAAGGTCGAGCACATTCGCAACCTCGAAGTGGAGCGTACATCCCTCGATGTCGGCAGGAGTCTCAGTGATGTTGATAACCACCTTGTTGTCGCTTGCGGTGAACGAGAAGCCCACGTTGGTTTCTGTCCGTGCAGCGCGCAATGCCGGTGACTCGTCAGTATACTTGAATCCTGTTGCCGACTCGTAAGTGGCAATGTTGTCACTTCTGAGGTCCTTAGCCGTTCCCACGGTCACAACCTGGTTATTGTCGTCGAGGCGTTTAGTCTCAAACGGATAGTATGCCACCAGTCCGCCCTCCTCGCCGCTTAGTCTCACCTTGCTGCGTTCCTTTATCAGGTCGGCCGTGAGCGTAGCGTTCCAGAGTCTCACCTCGTCAACAGTTCCCTTGAGCAGTCGGTCGTAAGCATACTTCGTATCTGTGCCTGCCGAGCGGCGTGCACCGATAATCAGTCTGTCGGAAGCCGTCTGTCCAACGTTTGATGCGCTGGTCGAGAGAGTGCGCTTGCCGTCAACATATACCGTAGCATGTCCTGTGCGCAGGATGTTCAGTGCCACGTGGTGCCATGCGTTGTCAAGCACCGATGTTTGCGATGCCGCATAGGTAGAACCGAGTGATGTGAGCTGGAGCTTTCCTCCGCCGTCTATCCACAGCTCGACCTCTCCGCTTTGGAAGAGTTCAGCTTCTCCCTTCTGTTCTCCTGCACGCATCCACAACTCTATTGCGCAGTTGTCGGACGACAGCGGAGGAATAGCACCTGTCAGGATGTCAAGATGCGATGTACCGTCAAGGTCGATAGCCTTGTTCTCGTTCTCCAACTTCCATGCCTCAGCCGTCATCTTCATGTGTCGGTTGCGTGCATAGTCGGTGATGAGCGTACCCTCGCCCTCGTTCATCTTCCAGTAGCCTATCAGATGCGGGGTAGATGGTTTCTTGCTCTTTTGCTTGTCGAGCAGAGCCGTTACCAGGTCGTGAGCCACATCCCAGAGTGTCAGCTCGTGGATTGCGCCCTTGGCGCCGCTGCTTCCAATCTTCAGCTTGCCCTGTCCGCTGTATGCGCTTACGGGCACGTCGTCGAAGAGCGTCACCGTCTGGTCGTCCTGTGCGTATGCCGCATTGAGTATTGGCTGTGCGCCAGCCTTGTAGCTTGTGGTCAGGTAGAGCCACTTGTTCCTTGGCATAGCGTTGTTTGAGGTATAGGTGTTCTCACCTATGCTCATGGTCAGGTGTCCCTGAGCGTCAGTACCAATCTCAAGTTTCGTTGCGCCGTCTCCGTGCGATACTATCGTACCCTGGGTAGCAACGTTTATCCATGCGTCAATGCTGAAGTCGTGGTTGTTGAGCACGATGTCGGCCTCTGTAGCAGCCGAGCTTTCGTCTGTCACCATGTCGAGAGCCACGTCGTGCATGATGGTTGCGCCGTTGAGCACACCCGTCACGAGGAAGTTGCCCATATTGGTGAGCAAGCCCTTCTGGATGTCCTCGTTGAACTGGATGCTTATCTCGTCGCCAGCGTTGAGGATGCCGTCAGAAGGCTGCGGTAAGCCAAGCGGCAGCGGACGCGACATATCCTTCACAACGTCTATCTCCTCACTCTGGTTGTAAACCTCGTCGGTGCCGTAGGTAGCAACCGAGAGAACGCGGAAGCGATAGGTAGCATCAGAGTATGCCTTCATCGGGAACTTGTAGCTTACAGTGGCCTGGTCTGGCAGGTACTCGTTGTTCTGGGTCTTGTCCTTCTCATTGAGCACATACTCGTGGAATGTTGTCCAGTCGAGGTCACCCTGCTTGCGGTATTGCAGGCGGAATGCCTTGAGGTTGTTGTAGTTGCGGTCAAACTGGCTGAGCGAGATGTTCAGCACCGGCTCGTCACCCAGCATGGTGTTGAGCGTCGTATGGTCGAGCTTCATGGTCACTGCCGATGACGACGGTACGAACTGTGCCGAGATATATACGGTATCGGCAATCTGGTCCCAAGTGCTTGTCGGGTCATACTGTGACTGCGATGCCAGAACCACGCCGATGTTGTTGTATTCGAGCACACCGAGGTTTGTCTGCGTGAGCTGCAGAGCCTTGGTAATGGTCTCTCCGGCAGGTATCTTGATGATGCGGTTCTCCGTGAGCGGCTGTCCGTCTATTGTAATCTTCGCGCCGTCAGGATTGCTCTCGTCTATCACGAGGAGCTTGTAGTATACATCCTCGTCAATCTCCGATGCATTGGTCAGGCGCAGGGTGTAGTTGGCGGCTTGGCCAGTAGGCACATTCGATACGATAGGCACATCCACCGTAATCTGCGGCACCTCAATCTGCATTGTAGCTTCCATGATGGTAGTACCGGGACGGTAGTACTTTGTCACCACCTCACCCTCGTACGGGCCAGATGTCTGACCGCCACGGGTGCGGAAGATTGGTGAGTAGGCACCATAATTAAATACATCCACTGTCAAGGCATCATCGTCGCCTTCCTCGGCCAGCGTATAGCTGAAGGATGAGAGTTGGGTTTGCGTGCCTTCGTAACTCTGATGAGTACCGCCGCCTGTTTGTGTATGGATGTCAAATGCTACACCAGTGCCATCTATAGTGGTACCAAACATTATTCCTGCTTTGAGACTTAAGACAGCAGTAACATCATAGGTACTGCCATGGCTTTCCTCCGTCTCTTCTGTCATTGTAACGGAAGAGCCAGAATCAAATGAGATGTTCTGTTTCAGATATTCCTCACGGTCCTCGTATGCACGCACCTTCTCCTGCTCATTTTGGGCGAGATATCTCTCCCAGTTGGCAATCTGAGTATTGCACCACGCTACGGAATCAGCGAAAACATCCTGCTCATTGGGGGCTACCATCGTGTAAGATGGACCGACGGGAGTAGGACCAGATGTGGCAACACTACCCCAAACGCTCTTGTCGTAGTTGTCGGACCCGAATTTCGGATCGTCGGGCGACAGCGTGGTCAGATATACCGGACGTCCTGTGGTGTTCTTGTATCCCGGGATGTTGCTTACCGTCTGCAACAGACCGTTACGGATGCTGCGCAGATTAGGTATCAGGACATTCTCGATATAGTTCGCAGTGTAATTGAATGCGGTTGTAAAACTGAGTCCCGTTGTCATTACATCCTTCAATCCCAATTCAACATTGTCACCTGTACCCACGCGGCGGAAGTTCACGTCGCGGGCTTTGCCGAAGATTATGTTGGTTGCCGAGCCGATGAATACGTCACCATTGGCGCCCACATATTCAGGAGCTGAGGAAGTGGATATTGCACGGGTGGTGGTCATGGTTTTACCCCATGTCACTGCACTTTCCCCCTGAACATTCTCATTGAGACCAACAGTGAGGTCATATTTCATTTGCAAACTATTAATCTTGGAAACTCCAATACCTGTTGCGGTATTCAAGTCAGCTCCTAATTTCGAAGTGGAAATCTCTTCTGTCTCAAAAGTCCATACTCCGCCGGAAGACCTTGACTCAGAATATACGGTGCCACTTGTCCATTCAGCACTCGATCCGGTTCCTGGTGGGTCGCGGAGAATCATATCGACGAGGTCGGGACCAGATGTCACAAAGTTGTTGCCTGTGGGTAGCGAACCGAGGATAATGCCCGGCATGCCGTTTCCGCTCCAGTTATAGGTGCGTCCTTCTATGTCGTAGAACATGGAAATAGTACGCGAGTAAGGTGCTGTAATGTTTGGCAGACCTGCTTTCCATACGTATGTCGCCTTGCCAAGAGAGTCGAGGGTGAGCGTATTGTCGGTCATCTCGGCAAGTGAGCCAGCAGGCTTTCCTGCGGTATTCTCGTCGGTATAGACACTTTGCTCTGACGACAGCTCATTTCTGACAGTCACCTCAAGTCCATTGAGAGGCACATGATATGTTACGGGGCTTCCCTTCACGTCATGATTGACGTACTCTTCAAAAGCCTCAATCTTAAATGTATAACTATCCAACGACTCAAAGATGGCTCCACCATATTTGTAGTTGACGGTGCCATTGTCTTCCACAGTATAGATGTCGTTGATGTCCAACTTGCCGTTGGCATCCTCTATCTGGTATTCGCTCAGACCGAATGCTCCGTCTGAGTTGTCGGCCTGAGTGACAACGAACGATGGCTCACTGTGGTAGGTTTTCTTCATACCATAGTTGTAGGTGTAGGTCATTATATTGCCATCATCAGTTGCAAGAGAATCGGTGTACTCCATCTGAGGATTGCTCAGGTCAACGGTTGTGGCATCGCCGACAGAGTTTCCTGTAGCCCTCACGGTCATAGACTCCACCTTGTAATTCAATGGAGGAACCATTGCCGAGAACTCTCCCGTGAGCGAGTCGGTGAGGATATAGATCTTCTTGCACAGCTCACCAGCACCACGCCATGAGCGGCTGTTGATGTTGGTTGTTGCCGAACGTACATCCACTTTCTCGGGATTAGTCTGGTAGCTGTAGGTAGTACCCGACAATTCCTTCACTACATTGAGGCGGTACTTGTCGATGTTCGGAGTCAGCACCAGCTCTGTTATACCTATGTTGTTAACGCTCTCGCCGAAGCCAACAGGCTTGTCGCCCTCGGTGCTACCACCAACAACGCGTCCGGAGAAGTTCACGAGAGTCTGGTCGCGGAACTCCAAGTTGGTTATCGGCTTGACGAATGTCAGTTTCTCTCCCGTTGCGTTGGGGTCGGCTGGGTAGCGTCCTTCAGACGCGAATACGTGTCCGTTCTTCTCCACCTTTATGAAATGGTCGCCAATGGGCACGCTGATAGTGTAAGAGCCGTCCTCAGCTGAGGTTATGATCTGTCCGTCCTTGCTGCAGATGTTGCCGTCAACATAGAAGTTGCAGCCCTCAACAGGATAGTCAGTACCGTCGTAGAGCACATATCCCGTAACGGGGAATGACGATACGTCCTCGAAGTCAACACCGCTATGCACGAGCGATGAGGAGCTGACATAGCGTGAGGAGTATTGTGGCGAGAACTCGTGTACGCCGAGTGTGGGCACTACCATGTAGTTTGTGCCGTCGTCGCTGAACGGTACGCCACGGACAACGAAGTTGCCTTGTGCATCGGTGTAGCCGAAGAGTGCGAGCTGTGTACTCTCTGGCACTACGGTGCTGGTTACCGAGGTCCTCACACCGCCGAAGCGTGCGTGATTGCCGTTTGCCACGCCGCTGGTCTTAGAGTAGTCGTAGGCGTAGGTCTGTCCACTGATACCCTCATCCACCGGCCAATAGGCGAAGAGACCATCCTCAGTGCCTGCAAGCATGTGGTTGTAGTTCTTCAGGATCTCAGCCTTGGTGAGAGCCTTGCCAGTGAACACGCGCATTTCGTCAACATAGCCGCTGAAGGCGTTGTCAAGGTTTAGTGTGTAGCTGCCGCCCACGTAGCTGCCACCCATACAGATTCCGCCCTTTGCAGCCTCATCGAAGCTAATGGCAGTAAGAGCGATTTCCTTAGAGACAACAATGGTGTCGAGCTTGTCGATAGCCGTTATCACGGCCTTGTTGTCCTTGCTGACGGTCAGCGTGAGCGAGGTGTAGTCACGAGTAGGCAGTATGATGCCCGTTGCCTCAGTTGTTTCGCCCTGTGCTAACAGCAGCTCGTAGCCGGCGGCTTCGTCATTATAGTTGCCGAGGCGCAGGCTCAGCTGGTTGCCGAGGTCGAAGAATACCGGTGTGCTGCCGTTCTGTACGATATTGGGGCGCACAAACATCTGCACGGAGAAGTCCTTGTTGTTGAATTTCTCGTTAAGCGCCTTTCCGTCGAGGTCGAGGAAGATACCGTCACCGGCCTCCTGTGTGCTTACGGCATAGAATTGCGCCGCCTCGCTGGCGTTCTCACTGTTCTTAATGAGGCTTACGCGAGCGTCCTGCACAGCCGTTCCCGTTCCGTAGGTGATACGGCCCGACACGATACCCGTAGCACGGCAGAAACCGTCGTCACCCTCGTAAAGTTGCGTTTCGCCTGAGCCGCAATTGGTTGTCGATACTACCCTGTAGTCGTAGTACAGGCCGGGCTGGGCGGTGTTGTCCTCGTAACTAAAGGAAGTGTTGGTGCTGGAGACCTTGTAGAGCGATGCCCAGTTTGAGGTGCCTTTCACACGGCGCAGCAGTTCATATTTCGTAGGCTGCGAGTCAACCTGCTTGGCCTCCCATGTCACCTTAACCATTCCCTGGAAGTCACCCTTTGTCGTGGTGACACTGATGACTCTTGATTGTCCGTCAAGCTGCACAGCTTTCGTAGTGTCGCTTGTAGCAAGGAAACCCTCTAACAGAGTTGCCTGTATCTGGTATCTGTAACCGTCACAAACAGAAAGGTCTTTGTTGTCAACATAGCTGAACGTCACTTCTTTCTGACTGTTCAGAGTTTTGGTGCCTATCTGCTCCCATTCGTCATCCGCTACGTTTTGTCTCAATATGTTAAAGGTCAAAGGCAACGTGCCGTTGAACGTCTCTGTTTGCCATGACAGCCTGATGGAGCTTTCGCCTCCCACAATGGAATCGACCTTAATGCTGAACGAGCGGTCCACCGAGCATGTAATGCTCTGCACGAGTCTGTTTATGCGTTCTGCATCCGGTATATTCTTTGGCCGGAATTCTATCTCAAATACATACTTGGTGTCGTAATCGGGTACGTCGGCCACGTATTTACGTGTGTTGTTGAGCAGTTTTTCTGCCACAAGCACCTTAGCAGTCGGGTTATCTTTCGGGTATCGGTAGACAGACCATGTACCCGTGGTGTACTCGTTGTTCGAATTCTCTGCTTCCCAGTTGAGCGTTACCTGTTTCTTCCACTTGTCTGGTGTTGCCGTAATATTCTTGGCACGCATAAAGTCAGGAAGAGTTATCCATGTTCCATTCCAGACATTACAATCTACGTAACCACTCGAAGCAGCAGGCGACGATATATAATGCTGCATATAAATTTTGCGAGGTCCATATTCTGTATAGGAATTGTCTAACGTAAATGACGTATCGCCGGTAGTCGTCGTGCCCTTAGCATACGTTTTCCAATCATTGAAATTGGTACTGTTATGTTCGAGGAATACCGTATTTCCATTGTAGTATTTTCCTTTATAGTCGCATGCTACGGCTACGCGATTTTCATAAGTACCGTTCAGGCTTCCTGTAAGAGTTACTTTCGTGTAGTCCGTGTATTTGACAGCAAATGTACTCTCTTTGAATGGATTTGAAATAGCATTGAACGTAAAAGTACGCTCTTTCAAAAGGGGCTTGTTATTATTTGAGTTGTTTGTTTTCCACCATCCCTTGATCTTAACTTTGTATTCGTGGTCAACTACAAAGTTGTCAAGAAACACATGTACAGTGACAAAGAATAGACCATCAGTTTTACGTGGATTCCAGAATTTGATGGTGTATTTCACACCATTTACTGTTTTGGTGTAAGTATTACCCCACCAGCCATCGTTACCACGTTGGTCTTCAAGTCCCTGATCGGAACCACTGCCGCTTCCTGGCCAGGCAAGTTCATAGTCAGGCGAACATATATAATTGTCATCAATATAGAGTGCAGGACCAGCATTTGACCCTTCAGTTGCATCATGGGTAAAGAAGGAGTCATAGCCATTGGTATCGTAGAAACAGAGGCCAATTTCCAAATGTGGTTTTTCAATTGTCGGATGCCAATTTCGGTAAGAGTAACCAGTCGAAAAGTCAAATGCCGCCCACGACGGTTTTGGCAGTAATGCAAGCAGCAGTACAAGCATTGACTTGAATGCAATTAAAAATACAGCCCGCTGCCGCATACGAGTAGGCGGACGAGAAACATCCACTTCTCTTGGCGGACGCTTCTTTGGTAAAAGGTTGTAAGTCTTCATAGTTAAAAAATTAAATTTATGAATTAAAAAATTGTGTTTCTTAGGTATGAAACATAGTTTCACCTTCTTAGGCAAAATTAAGAAATGACATAAATGAAGGCGTTATTTTTCGTGTTGTTTTTCGTATGGTATTTCGAAATACCACGCAAAGAATCGAAATACCACCGATGAAATCGGCAATTTTTGAAAAAGGCAAAAATTCACCAAAATACACCTCAACATCAAAATTGATGGAAAGGAAGCCCCCGTGTCCACGATGGAAGAGGGAGAGGAAGCCCCCCTGCCCCCCGGTGGGGGGTTCTCAGATCAGGAAAGTATCCTACATGTAGGGACGCATGCAATGCACTACTGTCCACGGAAAATTTTAACAATTGCTCGTAACTGATAGAATATCAGCTTGATAGTAGTTTTTTTGTTGTCGGAGGATTTAAAATGAGATATTTCAACTATTTTTGTGGCAAATAACAAAATGTTACCAAAATGCCACAGATTCCTTACATTTTCAATCAGTTGGTTTCATTCCTACCACGTGATTTTTTTGAATATCTCGTTAAGAAACACAATGGTAACTCATACATTAAGAGTTATAGTTGTTGGAATCATCTTCTCGTCATGCTTTGGGCTCAACTAACTAATCGAAGAAGTCTCAGAGACCTGGAGACATCTTTGCGTGTTCATTCCGACAAACTATACCGAATGGGCTTCGGCAAATCCATTAGCCGCAGCAATATCGCAAAGGCTAATTCTGAGCGCGAGCTGTCAATATATCGTGAGATGGCTCACGAGATGATGCAGCGTGCTTCCCGTATAAGCTACAGGGATGATTTTCTTGACAAGCTCTCTCAGGGTCTCAGCCTGTCTGGGTTCTTCGCCATCGACTCCAGTACGGTAAGTCTCTGTCTCAACAAATTTCCCTGGTCAATTCCACAGGAAGGTACTGGTGGAATAAAGCTACACACAATGTATGACCTGCTGCGCAATGTTCCTGCAATGTGTCAAATTACCGGCCACGAAGAGCGTGATCAGACTTTTATGGAGGACTATCCATACCGGGAAGGTTGTCTGTATATGCTTGATAGGATATACTTTAAGTCCACAGGCCTGTACAAGATAGCATCCTCTAAGGCCTTCTTCATAACTCGCATAAAGAAAAATGTATGTTACGACACGATGGAATCGGCAGAGGTTGACGGGACAATTATTCTCGCAGATGAGACAATAAGGTTAACAAGCCGACGTACGGCCAAAGGATATCCGAAGGCTATCAGGCTGATAAAGTATTACAGTTCCGAGCGAAATGAACTAATGTGTTTCGTAACGAACCATTTTGACCTGGATGCAACAATTGTACCAACCCTATACCGTTACCGGTGGCAGATAGAACTTTTCTTCAAATGGATTAAGCAACACCTTCGTATCACGACTTTCTACGGGACATCGCCAAATGCAGTTATGATCCAGATTTATACCGCATTCACTGCTTTCTGCATGTTGGCACTTGCGGCAGATGCCCAGCGGCACAAAGGATCCCTCTATGAGTTTGCAAATATTATGAGCGTATCATTGTCAGAGAGAATACATCTTCAAGATCTGTTGGAAAGGTATAGGAACGACCCGCAGAAACCTAAAGATGACGGAATGCTAACGCTTTTCGATTTTGACAATTTGTCACCAAAGAAGGCAAGAAAACACCCCAAGTGCAATTGTTAAAATTTTCCGTGGACAGTAGTGCATGCAATGCGTCCGCAAGCCTAAATAGATTCTTACGCACCCAGCAGGACACACGGACAGGACATCATGCACCTTGCGGACGCATTGCATGCGTCCCTACATGATGGACATGCCACTCCCTTTAAGGGAAGTCTGTGGAGGGTCGCTTGGTTGTGGAGGCTATCTACTCCCCTCTCCCCTTGGAGAGGGGTTGGGGGTGAGGCTGTTCTGGGGTGAGGCCTGTTGTGGTGCTGTCTGTTCTGTTGTTAGGCTTCTTATCCTCTCCCTATACTCCTGTGGCGTTACCCCCGTGAGCTTACGGAAGGCGGTGTGGAAGTTGCTGCGGTCGTTGAGCCCTACCATCTCGTGGATATGGGCGAGGGAGATGTCGGGGTTGTCGTGGAAGAGGATGCGGGCATACTCCAATCGGAGCTGCTGACGCCATGAGCGGAAGGTGGTGTTGTAGACCATCGTGAAATAGGACGCAAGCTGCTGACGGGTAACATGTAATTGTGCTGCCACCTGGTCGGTGCTGACATCCATCTTGGTGAACCCCTTGCTCTTCACCCATTCGTCGAGCGCTTTCTCAAGTGATTCGAACATTGGCACAAAGAGTTCTGGAGCATCTTCACCGAAGATGGCTTTATGGCTCATAGGGGGGAGTAAAACGTCATTCTGCTGAGATGACTTCCCAGCAAGGTCTTCGGCAGGAGCAAGGAAGAAGTCTGCATCAAAGCAATAGTTCATTATTGCCACTGCCACATATATATAATATAAGGTGTAAACCACCACGAAGGAGTTGTAGCCCCAGTGGTTGAAGGGCAGCAACGCCGCTAAGGCCGCCAGCACGCCTATGAACAGGGCACTATAGAACAGCTTCTTTATCGGGCGGAGGTGGTAGTTGACATCATCGTCGTAGTAGTCCTCCAGCTCGGCTGTCGTCTCGCGATAGCGTTTTCTGAATAAGATGGTGTGTATGACTATCTGTACGCAATAGGCTATTGCCGCAAAGCACCATAAGTAAGGGAACAGAGCCAGCATGGATAGCTTGGCGACGAACAACAAGCAGGTAAACAGGGTGATGAGCACAAGCGCCCATACAATGGTGCGGGAGGAGATGCTCCGGGTAAGCATGACAGATGCGGTGTAGGAGAAGAGCAACGCCTGGTATGACGCCACGCACAATGTAATGGTGGAAATCAAATTAGACAGCTCCTCATCGATTTTGAAAAAGCCCGATATCACCAAGAGGGTGAAGGACCCAACAAGAATCCAGCGCGCCTGGGAAATCTGCGCCCACCGCTCCATCTTCGGAATACGGTAAACTGACAGCAACACAACGGCTGTTCCTATAGCCGTTGATGAAAGCAAAGATACGATATGGTCAATATTTGTTAGCATCTCACCTGTCCCTCTCCTTCAATTATCCATTTATAGGTTGTCATTTCTTCTAATGCCATGGGGCCACGAGGTCCGAGCTTCTGTGTGCTAATGCCTATTTCAGCGCCAAGTCCGAACTGTGCGCCGTCGGTGAAGCTGGTTGGTGCGTTCCAGTATACGCATGCGGCATCAACCGATTGCAGGAACAGGTGTGCCGCCGTCTCGTCGGATGTTATTATTGCCTCGCTATGTCCAGAGCCGTAGAGCTGTATATGGTCCAGAGCCTCGTCAATGGTATCTACTGTACGTATCGCTATCTTCATTGCCATGAACTCCGTTCCGAAACTGTCATCTGTGGCAGGTTGGAGCAATTCAGAGGGATAGCTTCCTGCAAGAGCCTGGTATGCCCTCGGGTCGGCATATACCACCACTTCGTGACGTGCCAATGGCGAGCATACGGCCGGAAGGTCTGGCAATCTGTCGGCATGCACTATCAGGCAGTCGAGGGCATTGCATACGCTGCACCGTCTGGTCTTGCCATTCTCTACGATACGGGCCGCCATTGCGATGTCGGCATCCTTGTCGAGATAGGTGTTCACCACTCCCGCACCAGTCTCTATGACAGGCACCTTGGCGGTGTTGCGGACGAAATCAATGAGCTTTCTGCCACCACGTGGTATGCACACGTCAATAAATCCCACGGCGTTGAGCATCTCTGCCGTAGCCTCGTGGGTGGCAGGAAGGAGTGTGGCAACGGCGGTGTCCACGCCGTGTTCCTCAAGCACGGAATGAATGAGGCTTATCGCGGCACGGCACGAGCTGTCGGCATCCTTTCCACCTTTCAGTATGCAGGCATTACCGCTCTTCAGGCAGAGCGAGAACACGTCGAAGGTGACGTTGGGGCGTGCCTCGTAGATGACGCCGATAACGCCAAAGGGTACGCTTACGCGCTTCAGCCTCAAGCCGTTGTCCAGAGTCTTGTGCTTTGTCTCCATGCCAAGGGGCGAGGGTAGCGTGGCAACATGCCGCATGTCGTCGGCTATACCCCTGAGTCTCTGTTCCGTAAGCATCAGACGGTCGTAGAGAGGGCTGTTGCTGTCCATCCTTGCCAGGTCTTCGGCATTGGCCTGCAGCAGCGTGTCGCTGTTGGCTATTATAGCATCGGCTACCGCCATCAGTATGGTGTTTCTCTTATCGTCGGTCAGAAAGGCCAGTTTCCGGCTTGCCGACTTCACCTTCGTGAATGTCTCTGTAAGTACCATAAATATATAATAAGGTGTATTCTATTAATTGCCTGCCCACTCTGCCATCATGCCTGGAATTCCGTATGCCGGGTCTCCTCCGGTCTTACGATAAGGTCTATGAGGATGTCATCGCGCTTGCCGTTGGCAATAATGACCTTTATTCCACTATGCTGCACCCTTCGGGCAGTAGAATACTTCGACACCATGCCGCCGCGTCCCAAGGAGCTTTTTGATGCCTGGATGTATTGCGACAGGTCGGTGCTGGCCTCCACTTTACGGACAAGCGTACTTTGCGGGTCACAGGGATTGCCGGTGTATATGCCGTCGATGTTGCTCAGCAGTACCAGCATGTCGGCGTGAAGCATCATGGCGATAAGCCCTGACAGCTCATCATTGTCGGTGAACATCAGCTCGGTGACACACACCGTATCGTTCTCGTTGACTATCGGCACTACCCCATTCTCGAGCATCACGGTCATACATGCCTTCTGGTTGTCATACTGCTCACCCTGCTCAAAGTTCTCCTTCATGGTCAGCACCTGCCCGACATGCAGGTTGTGCTCACGGAACAGGTCGTAGTAGAGTCCGATAAGCTTCACCTGTCCCAATGCTGAGAACAGCTGCCTCTGCTCTACGGAGTCAAGGTCGTGGTCAACCTTTAGCTCCCTGCGTCCGCACGCCACGGCACCCGATGAGACAAGGACCACATCGTGTCCCTGTCCCTTCAGCCATGCCACCTGGTCGACTATTGCCGACACTCTCGTGACATCCAGCTTGCCGTTGTCTCGTGTCAGCACGTTGCTGCCCACTTTTATTACTATTCTCATTTCTTGTCCTTTTCCCTGATCTCAACCCTGCGTATCTTTCCGCTGATGGTCTTTGGAAGCTCGTCAACAAACTCGATGATACGCGGATATTTGTATGGTGCGGTCTCGTGCTTCACATGAGCCTGCAGCTCCTTCACGAGAGCCTCGCCGGCCTTTTCCTTCCAGTCCTTGTGCAGCACTACGGTAGCCTTTACCACCATTCCCCTGATTTCATCGGGCACGCCCGTGATGGCACATTCCACTACTGCAGGATGGGAGATGAGCGCGCTCTCCACCTCAAACGGACCTATGCGGTATCCGCTCGACTTGATGACATCGTCGATACGGCCTACAAACCAGTAGTAGCCGTCCTCGTCGCGCCATGCCATATCGCCCGTATGATACAGGCCATCGTGCCACACCTGCTTGGTCATCTCCTCGTCACGGTAGTAGTATTTGAACAGTCCGTAAGGCTTGCGGTCGCCGACCCTGACGCAAATCTCGCCCTTCTCACCGTCCTCACACTCTGAGCCGTCGGGCTTGAGCAGGCGTATGTCGTACTGCGGGTTTGGCTTGCCCATGCTGCCTGGCTTCGGTGTGTTCCAAGGGAAGGTGCCAAGGGTCATGGTAGTCTCGGTCTGTCCGAAGCCCTCCATGAGGCTTATGCCTGTCAGCTCAAGGAACTTCTGGTATACGGCAGGCTCCAGTGCCTCACCGGCTGTGGTGCAATAGCGGAGTGACGAGAGGTCGTACTTGGAGAAATCCTCCTGTATCATGAAACGGTAGATGGTGGGAGGTGCGCAGAACGAGGTGATATGGTATTTCTCAATGGCGCGCATAATCTTCTCCGCTGTAAACTTCTCGTGGTCGTATACGAATACCGTTGCTCCCGCAAACCACTGTCCGTAGAGCTTGCCCCATACAGCCTTGCCCCAGCCAGTGTCGGCAACGGTCAGATGGATGCTGTCAGCGCTGAGGTTGTGCCAGTATACGCCAGTAGTGAGATGGCCAAGGGCATACAGATGGTCGTGTGCAACCATCTTAGGCTCGCCGCTTGTTCCGCTGGTGAAATACATCAGCATGGTGTCCTCATTGGTATTGACATTAGCTGGGCGTTCATACCGCGGAGCCTGTTGCCACTCAGCGTTCCAGTTATGGAAGCCCGCAGCAACGGGTTTCCCGGCCTCAGTGTCGGAGTTTACTGCCACGAGCACCTTCACTGTTGGGCTCTCGTCCATGGCAGCGAGTATCTGCGAGGTAACATATTCATCGTTGACGCTCACTATAGCCTTGACGCTTGCGCGGTTGTTGCGGTAGACGATGTCGTGCTTGGTAAGCATGTGTGTAGCAGGTATTGCCACGGCTCCAATCTTGCATAGCGCAAGCATGGATAGCCACCACTGGTAGTGGCGCTTGAGGATGAGCATCACCATATCGCCGCGGCCTATGCCGAGACTTTGGAAATAGCTTGCAGCCTGGTCGGTCTGCTCCTTTATGTCCTGGAACGTGAAGCGTTTCTCCTCACCTCTCTCGCTCGTCCACAGCAGGGCGAGCTTGCCTGGTGCCTCCTCTGCCCATGCGTCCATGACGTCGTAGGCAAAGTTGAAGTTCTCTTTTATCTTGAATTGCAGGTTCTGCTTGAAGTCCTCTTCAGATGAGAACTGTGTCTGTGCCAAGAATCTCTCAATCATAGTTTTTGCTTTTTTATAGTCGGCAAGTAATCAGTCTTTTTGTTTGTCAACTAAAATATTATTGCCAAGAATTTCACTTTCTGCTCACCAATAGTCCTCATGCCATGGGGCTGAGTGGCATCGAAGATGATGCTGTCACCCTCGTGTAGCACCAGCGTCTTCTTGCCTATGGTCAGCTCCATCTCGCCTTCCAATACCATATTGAACTCCTGTCCGGCATGCGTGTTCCTTTCAGCAGGAGCATCGGCAGGCTTTGGCTCTACGGTAACGATGAACGGGTCGGCCTTTCTTCCCCTGAAGCCGCTGGCCAACGACTCGTAGTGGTAGGCCTTGCGGCGCTCGACACTCAGTCCCTGTCCCTTACGGGTAAGGAAATAAGAGCTCATGTGTGGCTCCTCGCCGAACATCAGCACGTCGAGGGAGATGCCATATTTCTTGGCAATCTTCTGCAGGTTGCTGACATGCAGCTCGCTCTCGCCATTTTCCATGGCAACATATTCGTCATTAGTGATAGCACAGGTTTCTGCCATCTCCTCAACTGTGAGGTCGAGAACGTCCCTCAATCCTTTAAGGCGTTCGCCTATTAGTTTGATAGTATCTTCCATAATGTTGTGATAATTATTGTTTGGTGCAAAAGTATAACATTTTTCGTAAATATCTATACTTTCGAGGCTTTTATTCCTTTTATCACAGCCGAAGTAAATCCGTTGTGCTCCATTTCGTTCAGTCCCCTGATGGTAAGTCCGCCCGGTGTCGTCACCTTGTCTATGGCACTTTCCGGATGCTCGCCAGTAGCCTGCAACAGCTCCACAGCCCCCTTCATGGTCTGCAAGACAATCTTCTGCGCGGCCTTAGCCTTAAATCCCAGTTCTACGGCACCCTCTATGCTTGCCCTTGCATACCTCATGGCAAAGGCTATAGAGCACGACAGTGCTGTGGCTGCGGGATAATGGTCCTCGTCTATGGAGACGGTCTCGCCCAGCGAGTTGAACAGCCCCTCGATGATGTCTGTGGTCTTCTCGTCGGTATTCACTGGTGTGATATATGTCATTGACGCCTTGTATTCGATGGCGATGTTGGGCATGGCGAGCACGAGCTGTGGCACGGCCCCGTCCTTCTCCGTCCATGACAGGATATTGGCGGAGCTTACCCCCGCTGCCACAACAACTAACGTCTGGCGGTGGTAGTCGAGCGACTCCTTGATGCCTCTTAGGGTTTTCTCCACGTGCCATGGCTTTACCACCACGCAGACTATGTCGGCATCCTTTACCGCCTCATTGTTGTCCGCAATGGCATTTGCACCAAGAGAGGCGAAATGGTTGAGTACAGGCCTGTTGTGGTCGCTGACTGTAAGGTCGGCAGCATTGAAGCCGTCAAGTTTAAGTATACCTTCTGCTATGGCACCACCCATGGCACCGGCACCGATAATGGATATTTTCATGATGTGTTGTTTGTGATGTTTGTTATTCTATGTCCTGCAGAGCTCTGGTGAACTTGTCTATGAAGGCGTCCACCATCTCCTTAGTCATGCAGAGCGGCGGGAGCAACCGGAGGACATTCGTGCCAGCGCACCCGGTGAAGCAATGTTCTTCGAAGATGAGTTTCCTTCTGACTTCCTTGTGCGGTATGTCGAGTACCACGCCTACCATCAGTCCGCGGCCTCTCACCTCGGTGATGTGGCTGTTCTGCTTCTGCAGTTCCTTGAGTCGGGATATGAGATACTCGCCCGTCTCATGGGCATTCTCTACAAGATGCTCGCTTTCGAAGACATCGAGCACGGCAAGTGCTGCCGTACAAGCAAGGTGATTGCCACCGAAGGTTGTACCGAGTTGCCCATATACAGGCTTGAAATCCGGCGATATCAGCACGCCACCCATAGGGAAGCCGCAGCCTATGCCCTTGGCCACCGTTATGAGGTCGGGACGGATGCCCAGCCACTGGTGTGCGAAGAACTTACCGCTACGGCCATATCCGCATTGTATCTCATCGCAAATGAGGAATGCGCCATACTTCTTGCAGGCGGCATGGAGAGCCTGGGCAAACTCCGGAGTAATCATATTGCATCCGCCTACGCCCTGTATGGCTTCTATGATGCAGGCGCACACATCGCCCTTGGCGAGTTCCTTCTCCCAAGCACCGATATCATTGATGGGCAGATAGGTCACGTGGCCGTTATCGTTTATCGGTGCTATGATTTTTGGATTGTTTGTTGCTTCTACAGCGAGTGAAGTCCTACCATGGAAAGCCTTCTCTGCAGAAAGCACGCGCGTGCGTCCGTTTGTGAATGAAGCCAGTTTCAGGGCATTCTCGTTTGCCTCAGCACCAGAGTTTATGAGGAAGAACTGGTAGTCCTCATATCCGCTTGCCTTGCCAAGCCTTTCTGCCAGCTGCACCTGCAGCTTGTTGATAACCGAGTTGGAGTAGAAGCCCAGGCTGTTGAGTTGCCGGGTCATCATCTCCACATAATGCGGATGACAGTGTCCTATGCTTATCACGGCATGACCGCCATACAGGTCAAGGTATTCCTGGCCTTTGTCGTCCCATACCTTGCAGCCTTGTCCCTTTACTATGTTTATGTCAAATAGTGGGTATACGTCGAATAGTTTCATAATTTATGTGAAGAATGAAGAGGGAAGAATCCTATGGTATAAGGAGACTTGCCATTTCAATAGATTTATTGGATTACCCTTAAAACGCTGACGGTTTCAGATTAAGACCTGATTTCTCATCGATGCCGAACATGATGTTCATATTCTGTACAGCTTGTCCCACGGCCCCCTTCAGCAGGTTGTCGATGCACGATGTGATGAGCAACTTATTGCCGAACTTGTCGCAATGGACGAGAGCCTTGTTGGTGTTCACTACCTGTTTCATGTCGATGCTCTTGTCCACATAGTGAGTGAAGGCGGCATCCTTGTAGAACTCCTTGTAGCCCTCTACTATCTCCTCTATCGGCTTGTCGGTCCTTACCACCTCGGTAGCGAAGATGCCCCTTGCAAAGTCGCCACGGTAAGGGATGAAGTCGATGGCGGCATCGAGGTAGCCCTGCACCTGACGTAGGCTTTGTCTTATCTCAGGCACATGCTGGTGGGTGAACGCCTTGTAGATGCTCATGTTGTTGTTTCGCCACGAGAAGTGTGTGGTGGCACCGGGCTTCTGTCCTGCACCTGTTGAGCCTGTTATGGCATTGACGGCAACATCATCGTTGATGAGTCCCATCTTGGCGGCAGGCAACAGTCCCAGCTGTATGCACGTGGCAAAGCATCCGGGGTTGGCCACATGCCGCGCATTGGCTATAAGCTCCCTGTTTATCTCTGGCAGTCCGTAAACAAAGTCGTGGTTGGCAGGAGTCATAAAACCGGCATTGCTGTCATTGCCCGCAATGCGAAAGTCCTGTGCAAGGTCAATAATCCTTACATTCTGCGGAATATGATGCTCACTGATAAACGCCTCGCTCTTGCCATGACCGAAGCAGAAGAATATAACGTCGACATCATCAAATGGCATGTCGGCGGTGAACTTCATGTCTGTATCTCCATAGAGACCCTCGTGTATGTCGGCAACATAGTTGCCTGCGTTGCTTTCGCTGTTTGCGAAAACTATCTGTGCCTCGGGGTGGTGTATCAGGAGGCGAATAAGCTCGCCTCCTGTATACCCCGCCGCACCAAGAATTCCAATTTTTATCATTCTGGTAATCTTATCCTTTTGGCATGCATATCCAAAGGAACAAGTAGATTATAAATCCCGGAAAGCCCGCACTGAAGATGGTGGCTACAAGCCATGCCAGCCTTATCAGGGTTGGGTCCCAGTCAAGATACTCTGCTATTCCTCCGCATACGCCTCCTATCCATTTGTCGTGTTCTGACCTTTGCAGTCTTTTTCTTGCATTCATAATCCTATGTATTTAAGTGGTTATCTGCTTATTTGACGCAGACAGGCCACCTAAAGTTGCAGAGACGCGCGATTTTTATCTCTTCTCGTCAGGATGCATACCGTAGTACACCCTCAGCGGTGTGCTCGACACCTTGATGAAGCCTTTCGCATCGTCGGCTGTCCAGCCGTGCTGCATCTCGCCATACTCTCCGAGTTTAGACTTTGTGAGGTCGTCGGCAGAGTCTATGCCTACCGTCTGAAAGCCGTACGGGCGTAGCTTCAGTATGGCCGTTCCGTTGACATTGCGCTGCGATGAGGTCAGCATGGCCTCCATATCGGGCATGACAGGCTCCAGATACTGGCTCTCGTGCAGGAACATTCCGTACCAGTTGGCCACCTGGTCCTTCCAGTACTGCTGCCACTTGGAGAGAGTGCTCTTCTCCAACAGTCGGTGTGCCTCTATGATGAGCTTTGGCGCGGCAGCCTCAAAGCCTACCCTGCCCTTTATACCTATTATAGTATCGCCGACATTGCAGTCGCGGCCGATGGCATAGCTTGCACCAATCTCCTCAATCTTCTGGATGGCGGCAATCTTGTCATCATAGTGCTCGCCATTGACAGCCACGATTTCTCCCTTCTCGAAGGTAATCCTCAGCTCGCTCTCCTCATCCTTTGCCGTTACGTGCTTCAGGTAAGCCTCCTCCGGCAGTCCCTGTGTCGGGTCGAGCAGCTCTCCTCCGCAGATGCTTGTGCCCCATATACCTACGTTGTATGAGTATTTCAGCTTGGTGAAGTCGGCATAGAAGCCATGTGCGTTGAGGTAGTCAACCTCCTCCTGCCTTGACAGCGCATGGTCACGGGTGAGGGTTATGATCTTCACACCTGGTGCCATCACGAGGAATGTCATGTCAAACCTTATCTGGTCGTTGCCCGCACCTGTTGAGCCATGGGCAATGGCATCAGCTCCAATCTCATTTGCATAACGCGCTATGGCAATGGCTTGGAAGATGCGCTCGGAGCTGACCGAGATAGGATAGCAGTTGTTGCGAAGCACGTTGCCGAATATCATGTATTTCAGCGACTTCTCGTAATATTCCTGTGTCACGTCGAGAGTAACATACTTTACCGCACCGAGCTTGTATGCGTTTTCCTCGTTCTTCTTGAGCTGCTCCTGGCTAAATCCGCCCGTGTTGGCACATGCAGCATAGACGTCGTATCCTTCCTCTTTGAGTTTCATTACTGTGTAAGAGGTGTCCAATCCGCCAGAAAAGGCTACCACTACTTTCTTCTTCATATTTATTTGGTATTTTTGTTGTCGTTATTTGATTGTTTTTCTATTTGGTGTATACGGTTTATTACCTCCTGTGGTATTTTTGCAGGCAGATGTTCTTCCGGGTCGTAGAGCATTGCCGTGCAGATGCAGTATTTCCGGCCTGTGCGGTGAAGCACGTCGACATTGATGCATCCCTCGCAACCACGCCAGAAGGCCTCATCGTCGGTAAGGTCGGCAAAGGTTACGGGCTGGTAGCCCAGCTGTGAGTTCATTGTCATTACCGCAGCTCCACTTGTCAGGCTGAATATCTTGGCGTGTGGCCATCGGGTGCGTGCAAGCGAGAAGGTCATGTCCTTGATTCTCTTCGCTACTCCCATACCGCGGAAGTCGGGGTGTACGATGAGTCCTGACGTAGTGACGTATGTTTTGTTTCCCCATGTCTCGATATAGCTGAAGCCTGCAAATTTCTCTCCGCTAAGAGCTATTACCGCTTTGGCTTCCCTCATCTTTGTCGCTACATATTCGGGCGACCGTTTTGCAATACCAGTACCACGGACCTTTGCAGCCTCTGCTATGGTCTGCAGTATGGTGTCGACATATTTTTCGTGGGTGGCGTCGGCAACCATCACTCTGATTTCTTCCATTTCTTAGTTGTTTCCTATCTACCTTAATATAAATATATGTATATTAATTCATGGTGTGCTTATTGTTTGGCCCAATATCCTGTGGGCCGCATGCTGTTCTGTTGTCCCTTACCTAATGTCAATGATATTGCTCAGACCGTCTATGACGCTGCCCTCGGAGACACCCTCCTTGATAACGATGAAAATGGTGTCGTCGCCAGCTATCGTGCCGAGTATATCGGGTATGTTGCTGTTGTCGATGTTGTAGGCTATCGAGCTTGCATAGCCGGGCCGGGTCTTGATGACTCCCATGTTGCCGGAGAAATTTATCGACACAAATCCCGGCATCTGCATCATTTCTGTTGCCGAGAGTGGCTTGTGTATACGTTTGTACATAGTCTCATTGGGCAGCACGTATACATATTTGCCGTTCATGCTTGCCGCCTTGGCAACCTTCAGCTGCTTGAGGTCACGGCTTAGGGTGGCCTGGGTGAGCTTGAACCCTTCCTTCTCCAATTCTCTCAACACCTCTTCCTGACTGCCAAGCTCCTTGCTTGAGATAATCAGTTTCAAGGCTTCCATTCTATTGTTCTTTACCTTCATTGACTGTATGTTTATGCGTTTACAAGTGCAAAAGTACGGAGTTTTATGCAAACAGCCAAATAAATTATGCAGAAAGTTAGTATAGCGAATGTTTTTTATGTATTCTCAAATCCGCAATTAGTCCCCATAAGGAAAATTAGTGGCAGCAAAATGCTTGAAAACAACATTTCCGGTAAGCAAAAGGACGATATCTACCTGTCAGTAATTCTGCAAGCGGCATATAGCGGTACATTGGTCATCCAGTCCTGCTCACGATAGTCGGACATCGACAGCCGGATGGCATGCAGTGAGGGATAGCGGGCTACAAAGGCGGAAAGACTCTTGGCCTTGAGATTTTCCTCTGCTTTCACCTCTATAGGGATTATCTTGTCGCCCTTCTGAATGAGAAAGTCTATCTCGCCGCGCGAGTTGTCTGCCGACCAGTAATATATAGAGTCAACCTCACCGATAAGTTGCTGGCAGACGTATTGCTCGGTCATCGCACCACGATAGGTGGAAAAGATGTCATTGCCGAGAAGTATGGCATCTGAGGAAAGCTTGTTCATTGCGCACATCAGTCCCACATCGAGCATGAATAACTTGAATGTGCCGAAATCCTCAAATGCGCTCAACGGCATCTCGCCACCCTTGGTGCGATTAACCTTGTATATCAATCCCGCGTCGTGAAGCCATTCCACGGCAACTTCAAAATCCTTAGCCCTTGCTCCCTGACGCAACACTCCGTAGATGAACTTGCGGTTCTCCTTGGCAAGCTGGCTCGTTATGCTGTGCCACACCATCCTAATTCGCGGAACCTCGTTTGCAGGAGCATGCTTCGAGAAATCGTTCTCGTATGTCATGAGTATATTCGACTGAATGCGCCTTACTTCATCAAAGCCCAGTCCGTCACAATATGCCTTTACGGCCTCAGGCATTCCGCCCACAAAGTAATACAAGCGCAGCAGTTGGACTATGCGGTCTTTCACATATCTAATAGAGTCCCATTTTGCCTCCACAATGAGCTTGGCGAGACGTTCCTCTCCTGCAGCCCGCAGAACCTCCATAAAGCTCATTGGCATGAGACTCAAGAAATCAACCTTTCCTACTGGGAACGAATCACCACTATGCATTGATATACCCAACAGCGAGCCTGCCGTGACAACGTGATACTCTGGGGCTTTTTCGCAGAAATATTTCAACGACGTGACACCTCTTGGTGCAGCTTGTATCTCGTCGAATATCAACAGAGTGTCTTTATCTATATCAGTATGAAAACGCAGGCTAAGGGCATCGATGATTCTCGGTATGTCGAAATCTGGCTCAAACACATGCTTGAGCATCTCTTCGTCCTCGAAGTTCACATATATCCACTTGTCGTATGCCTTACGTGCGAATTCCATCATCAGCCAGGTCTTACCCACCTGTCTCGCACCGCGTATAATCAACGGTTTGCGGTTGGTTCGTGCCTTCCATTCATACAACTGTCTTAACGCATCTCTTTCCATATTGCCTAATGTCTTGATTTTCGGGGACAAAGATACAAATAATTATCAAATCACGCACTGTTTTCGTCCATAAAAATGTTCAATCCAACACTTTTACGTCCTTAAAAGTGCGGCAATACACATTTTTTCGTCCTTAAAAGTGTATTTAAGAAGTACAGGGGACAAGAAGTACAGGGGACAAGAAGTACAGGGGACAAGAAGTACAGGGGACAGGTAACTGTCGCGCTGTAAGCGCAAAAGCACATAGCCCAGGGTAGAGCGTAGCGACACCCTGGGTTATTTCATGTAGGTGATGGTCGCGCTGTAAGCGCAAAAGCGTTGATAACAGCAGGACAAATAACGCTTTTGCCCTTTCTTTGCTACTGATTTTTGTACATCAAGCTGTACACCCTACTTAGTTACCAAACAACGAGGCTACAACCTCAGCGTCTGAACCTACGAACACTTGAACATCGGTTATGGGTCTGTAATCAAAATCTATGAAACGCAAGAGCTGAACCATAAGGAACTGGTTGTCTGCCGTGCCACAAGCCTCGGCCCTCACATTTCCTATAGGTACATTAGCAACGATATTGCCATTCTTCACAAATTGTGCGATTTCATCGATACTTTTCGAGAGCAAGCTCGCCATTCGTTCACCATCCGAAGCGGTGTAATCGTAAACATGGGCGGTAATCCTACTACCAGTGGGCAGATAGGTAGCCTTCTCGCCCAATCCGAAAAATGTTGATGTAACCCGTATGTCGTTGTTGCTGATGACAGCGTCTGCCATGTGCAAATTCTTTATTTTTGCCATAATATTGTTTGTTTAGTTAATGGATTAAGAAGGGGTGTAAAGAGGAGATAAGGGGAGCAAAGAGACTATACCCTTATTCCATAATGATGCACGCGCCATCAAGTCATGGTGCGGAATAACGATGTGGTATGGCAAAAACTCTAACAGAGGATATGTCTCAGCGCAATAACATAATAGAGGCGTGAGACAGCAGAACGGAAAGGTGCACTTTCCAAGTTGTTGACTAAAGCAGGAATAGCTGTTTCCGGGCAGACAATAGAGGCGTGCCCCCGTGACATGGCGGTAGAAGGCGAAGGGCCAAAAGAGGGCTGAGACCTTACTACCCTCGGCAAACAAGTACGCGCCGGCATAACAGCATCATCGAATGCGGCAGCACCGTTATCACGTCTGTCACGCCCGGCATCACTAAGCCTATCCCGGCCGTAGGGATGTTCCTGCCCTGTATATGAAGAAGCAAGGGCATCAGCAGGCATAACCGTCATCATAATGACGGTCGCCAACAGAGATAATATGTAAAACCTGCACTTCATATACATATTTAAAGGATAACCATTAGTGGTTTACGGTTGCAAAGATACATATAAAAAAACAAATATGCAAACATAGCATAAAGTCATTTGTCAGAACTCGACATAGGGTTGGAGCTTCCTGATGACTTCCGGTGGGAAGTTCGCAAGCAGCCGAAGGTCGTCGAGACTGTGCAGAGGCCCCTTGAGTCTACGATATTCCACTATGTCGCGTGCCTGATAGAAGTTTATGTACGGATGAGCCTTAAGCTGCGCCAACGTCAGTTTGTTTAGGTTCAGTCTCCGTATGTTGCCATCGGTAATAAGGAAATATTTCATCGCATCCTCCGGGAAGCCCTCTATCTCCCTCAGCTGTTCAACAGCAACAAAGCCTCCGAGCCTCTCACGGTAGCTGACTATTCGACGGGCATAGTAGCTGCCAATGCCGGGCACTTTGCGCAGCATCATAGTATCAGCAGTGTTTAGGGCGACATGCTCCGTAGGCGAGATCTTCACTGGATATCTCACCGTATCACGTTCCATAGGCGTCTCCTTTGCCACAAGCTCAGAAGCCGGACGGTAGTCAGAGCTTATGGTGATATATGGCTCCAGCTCACGATACTGTTTCGCCGTAAGACCATACAGACGAGCGAAATCGCTTGGCTTGGTATACACACCTCCAGCAGCACGATATTTGTAGATGTTGCGCACCTGCCACGACTGGAGTCCAAGCCGTAGCAGCTGGGTGCTGTCTGCAGTATTAGGGTCAAAGGGGAACCGCTCAGGCTTATAAGAGCCTGAAGCATAATAAGGAGTGTTCGGATTGCCGTACTGACGCTGCCGTCCAGTAAGAGAGTCACCGCCGACAGCAACAGCCGTACTGTCTGCAGCCTTTCCCAAGTCCTCACTTTCGCTTGTGAACAGCGAGAGCAACAGAAGCACTAAGGAGCATACCGCTAAAAGAAGCAGAACCTTACGGTCGGACTTGTTGAAATAAAAAAATTCCTTCCATTCCATAATCTTCTGTTCGTCTTACTTGAACACTCCCATCTGATTGAGGAAGATGACTATTATGCACACCGGGCACACAAAACGAACAGCAAAGAGCCACAAGCCGAAGAATGCTCCATGAAGAGTACCCCAATTAGTGAACTCATTGTAGACTATCTTCCTTGGCACATACCATCCCACAAACACCGATGTGAGCAGCGCCCCCACAGGCATGAGGATGTTGGAGGTCAGGTAGTCGCAGCAACCCAGGAAGTCGACTCCGAAGATGTTCAGCTCTACGGCACCGCACGACAAGGAGCAGAATATTCCGATGATGATACAGAGCGTTGTCTGCACGCAAGCTCCTTTCTTGCGTGATATATGCAATTCCTCATAAAAGAAGGCCGTACCAATCTCGTGCATGGAGATGGTACTCGTAAGGGCGGCCAGTGTCAGGAGCGCATAGAAAAGAATGGAGACCACATAACACACAACTGGCATGGAGCCAAAGGCCGACTGGAAGACATTGGGCAAGGTTATGAACAGCAGTGAGGGACCGCTGTCAGGGTTTACTCCTACGGAGAAGGCGGCGGGGAAGATGACAAGTCCCGCCAACACTGCTATCACGGTGTCGATGCCCGCAATCTGCAGCGCAGACTTGGCAAGGTCTGTGCGCCTACTGAAATATGAGGCGTAGGTACAAAGGCAGGCTGTACCAAGAGACAGCGAGAAGAATGACTGTCCGAGAGCGTCGAGGAACACACCCCGTGACATCTTTGAGAAGTCAGGATTGAGCAGGAAGTCTATTCCCTTCCATGCTCCCGGCAGCATGCACGAGGCCACCACAAGGATTATGAGCAGCACGAACAGTGTCGGCATGAGCAAGTTGGATGCCTTCTCTATGCCACGTCTGACACCTCGTATCACCACAAAGTGAGTTATAAGGATGAACACAATAGTCCACACCAAAGGGCGCACGGCATCTGTGGAGAACTCTCGGAAGAATGTCGTGATATATTCCGCATCGCCATTGACTTGCCCCATGAGTGAGGAAAGAAGATATTGCAGGCACCATCCGGCGACTACAGCATAGAAGCCAAGTATTACTGTTGAGGTGAAGATGCCGATGTAGCCGATAATCTGCCACGGCCTGCCATCAGCCAAGTTCTTGTACGCACGCGCTGCATTGGAGGCCGAGTGCCTGCCAATGATAAATTCGGAAACCATACCGGGGACACCAAGAAAGAGGATGCACAAGAGGTAAACCATAATGAAGGCCGCACCGCCGTCCTGTCCCGTAATATAGGGAAAACGCCACACATTGCCAAGTCCTACCGCAGAACCGGCCGTTGCAAGTATCACACCTATCTTAGTTCCGAAATTTCCTCTATGTTCCATAATGTTAGTATTGTAGTTGAAAAATATTTCTCAGCAAGCGATGACGGTGAGCTGCCGGCTCGTCTCCTATATTATTCCAAACTGATGAAGGAATATGGCCAATATCGCCAAGGGGCATACGAAGCGCAACAGGAAGAGATAGATGCCGAAGAACGCTCCCGACACTGTTCCCCAGTTTGTGAACTCGTCGCGTACCGTCTTTCTTGGCACAAACCATCCCAGAAATACGCATGTCAGCATACCACCCAAGGGCAGGAATATCTGGCCTGTAACGAAGTCGAAAAGGTCAAAAAGGTCCATTCCACCGATACGCAGGAAGTCCCAGCTGCCCAACGACAGTGAGCACAGCACGCCGATGATGCCGCAGGAAACCGTCACTATAACCGCACCCTTCTTACGGGTTATGTGAAGCTCCTCGAAGAAGAAAGAGGTGCTCACCTCATGAAGCGACATCAGCGACGTGAGCGCCGCCACGGAGAGAAGCAGGTAGAAAAGCAACGACACCACCCACCCTACAGCCGGCATTCCGCCAAAGGCCTGATTGAAAACATTGGGAAGGGTGATGAAAATCAGCGACGGGCCGCTGTCGGGATTTACACCTACCGAGAAGGCGGCAGGGAATATCATAAGACCTGCGAGGATGGCTACGATAGTATCGATGACAGAAATCTGCAATGCCGACTTCAGCAAATTGGTCTGCCGGCTGAAATAGGATGCGTAGGTACAGATACATCCCATGGCTATGGACAGGGAGTAGAACGACTGTCCCAAAGCTCCGAGGAACATGCTCTTGGTCATCTTCGAGAAGTCCGGACGCAACAGGAAGTCAACACCCTTGTCGGCTCCGGGCAAAAGGCATGATGCCACTACTATGATGAGCAGCAGCACGAACAGCGTAGGCATCATAAGCTTCGATGCTCGCTCGATGCCTCCCCTTACTCCATGAATGATGACAAAATGGGCAGTGAACAGTATGACAAGAGTCCATATGGCCGGACGGACAGGATTGTGGGAGAATGTAGTGAAATAGTCCATGACATACTGGGGATTACCCTTCAGCTCACCAACCAGGGACGCATAGACATATTGCAGGCACCATCCTGACACTACGGCATAATAGCCCGTGATGAGAAATCCAGTGACAACGCCCAACAGTCCTACATATTTCCACGCATTGCCGCCCGACATCTTGTTGTACGCCCTGAAAGTGTTGGCAGCTCCATGGCGGCCAATGATAAATTCGCTGAGCATGCACGGGATGCCAAGCAACAGCACGCAACAGAGATACACCACTATGAAAGCCGCGCCTCCATTGTCACCAGCCATGTATGGGAAACGCCATACGTTGCCAAGTCCAACGGCACCACCAGCCGTGGCGAGTATCATCCCCAGCTTACTACCAAAACTTGCTCTCTCCTCTGATGTCATATTGATTTGCTATTATTATTTTCGGTTGCAAAATTATAAAAAATATCGGTATTACGCTAACAATCCGAATGTTTTTGCACCCTCATACAACGAAATTGATTATCTTTGCACGCAAAATCGCATACATCATGAAAAGTATCAGAAAATATCCCGTTTCACTGTTTCTTATCGCAGCAATATGGACGGTATGCCTAATACCTATCCCTGAGACGCCTTTAAACGATGTTCCGATGATGGACAAGTGGACACACTTCGTAATGTTCGGAGTGCTCAGCCTGTGTATAATATCAGAATATGTTTACCGGCACAGAAAGCCTAAAGGCTGGGACGTGGCACTTGTCGGTATGCTGCTGCCCTTTGCCATGGGTGGTATGATAGAACTGGCGCAAGCCTACTGTACAGGCGGCAACCGCAGCGGCGATGTTATGGACTGGCTCGCCGACGGCATTGGCGTGCTGATAGGAGCGGCTATCGGTAGTCTTCTGGTATACTATCGCACCAGAGCGAGAAAGGATATTTAAGCATGTGCTTATTGTAGAACCTGCGGTCACCAGTAACTTCAGGACCGATGAAATCGGGCTTTTTGAAAGGTTCATCTGGACTTTTCAGTTCTACCTCTGCCATTACCAGTCCCTCGTTATCACCATAGAACTCGTCTACCTCGAAGACATGAGCGCCCGAACGTACCAGGAAGCGCCGCTTGTCGATGACCCCTCCACGGCACAGCTCCATCAGATGGCGTGCCTCATCCATCTCAATCTCTTTCTCGAACTCGTATCTACTGATACCGTCATCGGACTTTCCCTTGATGGTAAGGAAAGCCTTCTCATCACGTATTCGAACCCTCACCGTTGCTCCCTCGGCAGGAATATATCCCTGGACGATATGGCTATTCGAAAAGGCGACGCTTTTGAATGCGCCGCCTTTCCGTACCAGAAACTTGCGTTCAATCTCAAGTCCGCTCATTGTACGATGAAAATAGAATAAATCATAAATACTATGGCTAAAGCCACGAATGCTCCGAAAATCCAACGGACAACCTTCTTGGCCTGCTGTTCCTGTTGTGCGTCACGCTTTGCGTGGCGGATTTTACTCTTTTGGCTCATAATTATTTGGTTTTTGGTTGATGGTCCTTTTTCAACAAAACTAACTTGCTCCCCTCTCTTTTGGAGAGGGGTTGGGGGTGAGGCTACTCATTTACCGGGAACTCCATGAGGTATGCCTTTATGAAGGGGTCGAGGTCACCATTCATCACACCATCCACATCCGTTGTCTGGTAGTTCGTACGGTGGTCCTTAACACGCCTGTCATCGAAGACGTAACTTCTAATCTGGCTTCCCCACTCTATCTTCTTCTTTCCAGCCTCTATCTTTGCTTTCTCCGCAAGTCGCTTCTTCATAGCCCTGTCGTAAAGTTGGCTCTTGAGCAGAAGCATGGCCTTGGCACGGTTCTTGGGCTGGTCACGGGTCTCGGTATTCTCGATGAGTATCTCTTCCTCCTCGCCCGTGTCAGGGTCCTGGTACATATATCTCAGACGTACTCCCGACTCCACCTTATTGACATTCTGGCCACCGGCTCCACTTGAGCGGAAGGTATCCCACGACACCCTTGCCGGGTCTACATACACCTCAATGGTCTCATCGACGAGTGGCGACACGAAGACCGATGCGAAGCTGGTCATGCGTTTGCCCTGTGCATTGAATGGTGATACTCTCACGAGCCTGTGCACACCATTCTCGCTCTTCAGGAAACCGTAAGCGAACTCACCACCCTCAATCTCCATTGTCACGCTCTTTATGCCGGCCTCATCGCCTTCCTGCAGGTTGGATATGGTAACCTTATAGCCATGAGCCTCAGCCCAGCGCATATACATACGCATAAGCATCTGCGCCCAGTCCTGACTCTCGGTGCCACCGGCTCCGGAGTTAATCTTCATGACACAGTCCATAGGGTCTTCCTCTTGCCGGAGCATATTCTTCAGCTCAAGGTCCTCGATGGCCTTGACAGCCTTGTCATAGTCTTCATCCACCTCCTGCTCAGTGACCATCTCCTCCTTGTAGAAGTCGAATGCCAACTGCAGCTCATCTGCGAGTTGCCTGACGTTATTATATCCTACTATCCATTTCTCGATGCTCTTGACCTTCTTCATCTGCTCCTGCGCACGCTCCACGTCCTCCCAGAAGTCGGGTGCCTGCGTGCGCAACTGCTCCTCCTCAAACTCCACTTTCTTCTGGTCTATGTTTAGATACTTGTGAAGAGCGTCCGCACGGTCGAGTACATCTTTCAGCTGATCTGATGTTATCATTGTCTGTCTAAGTCGTTCTATAATATTCCAGGACTTTCAATCAGTCCTCATACATCTTATCTATAAATTCCTTATAGTTCTTATTCACCACCTGCCTTCTTAGCTTAAGGGTATTGGTAAGTTCTCCGCTTTCCATAGAGAATGGTTTCGGCAGAATTGTGAATCTCTTTATCTGCTCATAGGGCGACAAGGTCTGCTGCAGCGTGTCAATACGTTCCTTCATCATGGCATTCACCTTCGGATGAGCGCACAGCTCGTCAATAGTGGAATAAGAAACGCCATTGTCGCGTGCCCACTCCTCAAGCTGGGAATATGCCGGTACGATGAGTGCCGAGACAAACTTTCGCTGGTCGGCGATGACGGCCGCCTGGTCGACAAACTTGTCGACAAGGAGCAAGGCCTCTATCTGCTGTGGTGCGATATACTTTCCGTTGCTGGTCTTGAAGAGGTCTTTTATGCGCTCCTTAAGGAACAGCTCGCCATCTTTCAGATAACCGGAGTCGCCTGTATGGAAGAAGCCATCCTCGTCGAACGACACGGCATTTATGGAATCACGCTTATAGTAGCCACGTGTGATGGTCGGGCCCTTGAGCAAAATCTCATCGTTCTCGCCAATCTTTATCTGTATGCCATCGATGGGACGGCCTACAGAGCCAAGGGTATATCCCTCGGAGAGATGGTCGCATGACACAGTGGCCAGACTCTCGGTAAGACCATAGCCGACAACCATGTTCAGACCGATGGAATGGATGAATTCCTCAACTTCGGGCGACACATAGGCACCTGCTGTTGGGAAGATATTCGGATTGATAAGTCCCATGGTCTTGCGCACAAGGCTCAGTATGGTCTTGTCAACAACCTTATACTCCAATGCCAATGGCAATGGCGGACGCTTGGCATGACTGAGATATTCAATATTGTACTTGCGGCCCACAGACAGCGCATAGGCAAACATCTTTTTCTGCACAGCACCCGAGCGGTCAATCTTGTCCTTGACAGCCTGGTATACTTTCTCCCAAAACCTCGGCACCGACGACATACATGTGGGGTGTGTCTGCCTCATAGAGTCCTGTATCTCCTTGGGATAGGTATTGATGATTATCTCGGCACCCTCCGACAGACACAGATATGCCCATCCACGTTCAAAGATATGCGTGAGCGGCAGGAACGAGATGGAACGGTCGCCCTCACCAACAGACACACACTTGTCATTGGCCTCGAGTGCCGCTTGGTATTGCCCATACGTGAGCACGACGCCCTTGGAGTCGCCCGTGGTCCCACTGGTATATAATATGTTGCAGATATCGTTGAAATCGGCCGTTTTCCACAAATTTTCCACTTCCGTCTGACGAGGCAATCCCTCTCCGAGCTTCAGGAAGTCGGAGAAGTACATGGCATTAGGGTCATTGGGACTTATGCGGACACTCTCATCAAAGATAACGATGCGCTCAAGCGACGGACACAGGGTAAAGACCCTCAAGGCCTTGTCATACTGCTCCTGCTCGCCCACAAACAGCACACGCACCTGCGCATCATTAATCATAAACTGTATCTGCGTCTCGCTGCTCGTAGCATAGAACGGTATGCTGACAGCCTTTACACCGTAGGCTCCGAAATCGGTATATAAATAATGTATGCAGTTCTGTGCGAAAACAGCAATATTCTCCTGCGGCTTGATGTTCAGGTTGAGCATGGCGTTAGACACTTGCTTCACCCTCAACGAGAACTGGTTCCATGTCACGGTTTTCCACTGTAGACTTCCAAACGGGCGGAAGGTCAAAACACTACGGTTGCCATATTTCCTGGCCTGGTCGTGTATAAGTACCGAAAGATGAGAATTTGTCTGCATAGCGATAATGTATTAATACCAATTGCAAAGTTAGCATAAAATTTCGATTAACCGAAGAGAATACAAATCAATTTATACACTCGGACATAAAAAATTTCTTTAGGTGGGTCATGAAAAAACACTCTTATTTTAATGAACATACCTTCGTGAGCCTACGAATGTCTTAGGCTGTTGAGGGTATCTTCGTATTTCGGGGCTGTTTACAGGCAATAAAGTTGCCTACAAGATTATTTTTGCTTAATTTTGCAGCATCAACATTTTCACTAATAATTTCCATAGATAATACACTATGACAACCGACGAATATCTTGACGGGGCCGTAACGTTACTACAGCAGCTCATTGCCACCCCGTCGGCAAGCCGCAACGAGGACAAGGCTGCAGACATCATGGAGAACACCATCAGCAGCTATGGGCTTACGGTACAAAGAAAAGGGAACAACATATGGACCATCGACCCGGAATATGACGAGAGCCGGCAGACCCTGCTGATCAACGCACATATAGATACCGTGAAGCCCGTGGCGACATGGAACCGCGACCCATACAGTCCCGAAATAGAGGATGACAGGCTCTATGGACTTGGCAGCAACGACTGCGGGGGCGGACTGGTGACGCTGCTGCAGATATTCAGAAAGAAGATTAAAGAAAAGCGTAACTACAATCTCGTCTATTTAGCATCAGCAGAAGAGGAGGTGAGCGGAGCCAACGGCATAAGCCTCGTCCTCCCATTGCTGCCACACATCGACGTTGCCATAGTGGGCGAGCCAACAGGCATGCAGCCGGCCATAGCAGAGCGAGGACTAATGGTGCTCGACGTGATAAGCCACGGGAAAAGCGGGCATGCAGCACGCAACGAGGGAGTGAATGCCATATACGAAGCACTCGATGACATGCGGTGGATAAGGGACTACAAGTTTGACAGGGTCAGCGACCTGCTCGGTCCGACAAAGATGACGCTAACGGTAATAAATGCCGGCACGCAGCACAACGTAATTCCCGACAAATGCACAATGCTTGTAGATGTGCGTACAAACGAGCTGTATACCAACGAGGAGGTCTTCGACATCATTCGCCAGCATGTACGCTCAGAGGTGAAGGCCCATTCTTTCCGCCTGCACTCGTCGCATATTCCCAAAGACCATCCGCTAATAGCACGCTGCATAGCACTGGGACTGACTCCTTTCGGCTCTCCCACCCTTAGCGACCAGGCACTGATGTCCTTCCCGTCGTTCAAGCTTGGCCCCGGACAGTCAAGCCGCTCACATTCTGCCGACGAATATATCTGCATAAGCGAGATGAGGGAGGCACTGCGAATATACGATGCCTTGCTGTAAGCCCGCTGGCATCCAAGAGATAAAGGCGATGTGGGGAAAACATTGGGAAGGGATTCCAAATGAATGCACCTTTCACGCACACGTTTGTGCAAGGCGAGAGCAGAGGCCAACGAACTTGTATGGTTCATCCGAGATATGAAGTGATGTTTTATAGACTATTATTCTCGAAGAGAGTCTTATATATCTGTCATAGCCTACGAATATGATTACAACACGGATAAGGTTAATAACCTTACGGCTGAAAGGTTAATAACCTTACGGCCTTAAGGTTATTAACCTTATCAGCAATGCAAACAATATACCCTGGCCATGCAACAATAAGCGGTAGCCATTCTAAATGCTTGATGAGCCAAAATTGTTTGGTTGGATTATGCCGAGCCACGCCAAAAGTGCATTCAAAACGAATGGTTTCGTTAAGCCAGATGAACAATGATGAACCAGGATAAACACAGACTCTTTTAGGATGAACACAGGCTCTTTTGGGATGCACAAAAAAAATGTGCAGAGCACTCAAGCCCTGCACATTTTTTGTTTAATTGACGTTACAAGATTACTTTACGGCAACCTTCACGCACCTGCCATCGGCAAGCTTAACAATGTTAAGACCCTTCTGAGGAGCATTGACGCGCATACCGTTGAGGTTGTAACGCTCAACGACATTGCTGTTAGCATCCTTCTGAACATCGGTAATGCCAGCAGCACCTGCTCCGAGATGTACTTGTGCGGCATTTACGATACCGAGGTTTTTGAGGTTAACGAGTATTGCTGTGAGGCTCAGCATATCCTTGTCCTGAATGAGGGTGCTGGTGACAGGGAGAGTGTTGGTGTAATTGATGACCTCACCCTTTACGATGTCCTCGTTCTCTGTAAAGAGAGCATCTCCAAGCGGACGCCACGACTGAACGACAACGTTGCTGTATTCCATCGGTACAAACGGCTCAGCCTCGAACCATGAGAGCATGTCAGCGTTCTTATAGTATGCTGCTCCTGCCTGACCATAGCTATTGGAATAATAATTCAGCTGCATCCATTGTGTACCAGTACCCTTCATGGCATTCTCGGAGAGGATAAAGCCTACACCGTAGGGGTTCTCACCAAAGCGGTCGTAGTTGAATGTAGTAGAAAAGTCTACCTTGATGGCAGTCTTGGTGTCATCAGTCCAGCTTGCTGACAAGTTCACCGAAGCCTCAGAAGGTATGGCCTGATTTATGGCATTGACAAGATCGTCAGCACCATAGTCTACGGTTCCCTGTTGATTGAGCTGGTTGTTTAATCCCATATATGGGTCAGCACTAAGAAGACGGTCGAACAAAGCGCCGGGCAGGCCACCACCACCAAGATACGAAGAAAGCTGATTAGCAACAACACCATAGTTGCCGAGAACATCGTTCTGGTTATACTCATAGCAGTTCATCGGGTCAACGGAGCTCTCGTCAAATGAGTAGTGACCTGCAAGTGTTATGACCTTGTCACCGAATGTCTTCTTGAGGTTCTCAAGACCCACATGTCCACGTGGGCACCATCCGCACCATGTACCAGTCAACTCCTCTACGACAGATGTACGCTCGGCACCTTTCTCAAGAGCTATGATGCTGTTTGACGCAGTATTATCTTCTGCAATGTTCTGATTGCCGTTCACCTTAGTTACTGTCAACTCAATAGTATGGACACCGTCGGTGCTGAATACCTTGTTTGCCAAAGGCAGCACGCCATAATCGTTGGCAGCAATAGGAGAGCTAAGGTCAAGATGACGCTCCTCGCCGACCTCACCATCCTCGCTGATGATGTAGTCGATGGATGTTATGGCTTTTGCACAGTTGTTTGCGACGTAGAAATTGTATTGGTTTGCAGCACCTACGAGGACAGTCTGCTCGGCATCAGCAGACACGGAAGCGCTGTTGGCCTCACACTCAGACACATCCATTCCGATTTGTATTGTAAGGTCACCGAGTCCTAAACCATAGAAATTGTCAAACACAGACACTCCACCAGTGTCATACTTATAAAGCAAACCACCATTTGTTCCTTCCGTATACCATGTGATGATAGGACGACCGGAACTTTCACCCTTGAAGGCATAGCCTACGAAACATCCGTCAGCAGGTATCTTGTAGGAAACAGGCAGCTTGACGCCTATGAAACCTGCTTTTCCAGAAGGTATCTTGCTAATCTCATCAGCAGGAACTACTACCTTTACGGCAGCATCGTCCGGCGAAACGGGCGGGTTATAGTACACTTTTCCTTTTTCCTCTACCTCTGCATAAGGAGCCACCCAGACGGTAAGGTTTTCATACTTTTGTCCGCCATAGATAACGAATTCCACAGAGTCTATTTTCGCCTCTGCATAGTTGCCGGGGATAAGGCATGCAACATTGTAATCGGTCTGTCCACTAAGAAATGTAGCACCAAATGCTTGAGCAAGCAGGTCGAAGCCAAATGTTAAAAGTTGACCTGAAGACTCCGTAGGATAACCCCACCATGCGAGAGGAGCATCGGCAGCGACGGCAGAACTGCTGTTACGCTTGATGCTGGCACCGTTCAGTCTCATACTCTTGCTTACCTCGTTGAAGGTGGCAGCATTAGCCAACTGCATGCGTGAGGACATTTTCTTGCCTGGCTTTACTTGATCCAGACTCTTTACCTGTGTTAAAGGCGATGACTTGACACCTACATAAGGCAGGTGTGAGGTCTTAACCTTGCCGAAGTCGAGTGACTGTGCACTGACATTGGCGGCAAGGGCAACACCAATAATACCTAAAAGTAATTTTTTCATCATACTGAAAAGATAAAAGTTAATATATTTTTTATTATCAGATACCTGCCCGGGGGTGCCGGGCAGGTATTAAAAGTTGATACTATTTAGCAACGGTGCGCGTCAGCACAGGAGAATACATCACCTGATATACGCCGTTGTAGTAGTCGGCTGCAAAGCTGTTGGCAGCAAACTTGGCGAGCATGATAGTGCTGTAGTCTATGCCACTATAGCTGGAATTGAAGACTGCCTCTACATTTCCGTCAGCATCTTTCTCGAGCTTGGCTCCCAAAGTGGCCCCCTGATAGAACTCTGTCCAGTATTCTGCCAGTGCATCGGCGAAGATAAGGTAGATGTAGTTGCTGCTTGCCTTTCCAACATAGTCACCGCTGGTAAGAACGATAGACATTGTAGACTCGTCGAAGGTGTAGGGAACATTGAGGTTCATACCTCCAAGCAGTATGGTGTTGTCTTTTACCGTAGCATTGAGCGTACGCGTTGTGGTATGCTCGGCATCACGATAGTATGTCAGCTTGTATGTACCCTTGACATCAGTCTCGAAATCATACTGTCCCACCATTATGGAGTCGGTGAAGTTCTCAGAGCGCAACTTTACCATGCCCGTACGGAAAGAGCCTGAATTATTGGCATCGAAGTTCACCTTCAGCTCGCCGTCAGCAAAGGAAATAGTCACCCAGTCGGGCTTTGACGCCACCTCAAGAGCAACATTCGACTCTACTGTACACGATGCCGTGGTAGCCTCGTTGGTAGACACTACTACCTTCTCTGTAGATACACGGAAGGTGATACCCTTCTGTACGACAGACACTGTGGCAGAGTCACCATTGCAATGCAAGGTAACGACAGCGGCACGAGAATAGCGTGTGTCGTTCTGGTCAACACTTACGTTTATAGTCTTGCCATTAATCTGTGTCTTGCACCAGTCAGCAGATGAGGTGACAGAGACATCGCCATTGGCATCATATTCGATTACACCTCCGTCAGAGGCAACAGCCTCGAAGAACACTTCAGACTTGGTGACCTTCACCGAAGAGGTGTGTGCGTATGGGTTGTCGTTATCGTCACTACATGATGCCACGAACGCCACAGCCACACAGCAGAGCAATATATTGAATATCTTCTTCATGATACATTATTTATTTACGTCGGGGAAAGGTGTTTTCTTTGTAATATTCTGCAGGAAGAGCATGAGCGGGTAGCCGGCATAGGTGTACTCACTTTCGCGGTACTGTCCGAGGCTTGAGCCTTCGGTATCGGTCATCCATAAGCAGAAGGAGTCGGTCGGCATGTCCTCAAAGCCATTGGTAACCCATGTCAGCACAGGATTGTCAAGGTCCTCATTCCATTTGGTAATCATACCGCATACAGAAATGCCAGGATAGAGGCTTCCGCCACCACCGAAGTCGGCAGCATTCATCCAGAGGTATCCGCCGGATATTTCGGCTATTATCTGTGTGTTGAGCGAGAGTACGCCCTTTGACTTATCGTAGCCGAGCTTGATGTCGAAGCCCTGTCCGAGTCCTTTCATTATAAAGCCTGTTCCCTCAGCGTCTGGCTCGATTGTAACATCTACCGGCACATTGCGATAACCTCCCTTACCATCCGATACCTGGAAGGTGAAGACATAGTCGCCAGGTACCTGCTCGTAGTAAACATAATCCTTTGGCAGACGTCCCTGCAACTCAATACCAGGGTTCTGCTTGTCGAGACTTGTGAACTTCTTGGTCTCTGCATCGTATGAGAAGTCGAACAGTGTCTTGCCGAAAGCCTCCACTGCACTATACAGGCGTATGCCCTCGTCGGTGAACGTAAAGGCGCAGTCGTGGACAAGGGTAGAGTCGGTAGTGCTGTAGAATGACACCTGACGTCCGTCAAGGTCTATGTCGGCGGTAACGTTGTTGCCACCAAGGTCGGCATCCATAGAAGCCACAAGCATACCCTCCTGCATCTGGGCAACCTTCTGGAGGTAGTCTGTGGACGTGGTCTTCAGAGGACGCATCTGCATTACGCTGCCCGTACGTCTGCCCCTAAGCAACACGAGCTCGGGTGTAGCCGACACAACCTGGAACTCATAGTCGGCATGGGAACCCTCGTAGTTTCCCGCACTTGGAGTAGCAAGCTCATGCAGCACGGTGTTGTAGGTATCGAAAGTCAATACCGGACCATTGTCAGTAGTCAGCTTATAGAAAGAGGTCTCAGCCTGAGGAGTAAGCTCCGAGCAGGCTGTACATGTCAGCGAGTCGAACTTCACGATGAAGGTGTAGCCGCCATATACCTGGTCGGTACCGACATAGTAGTCCATGACCCATCCATTCTCGGCGCCACGCAATATGGTACGTGTTTCAGCCAAAGCAGCCTGCAGGCGCTCAGATGCCGACTCATCGAATACCTCGTCATTGTCTTTCAGACAGGAGGTAAGCAGGAGCGGCAGAGCAAATAGCAGCAGTAAAAAATTCTTTATCTTATTCATAATGGTATTTCTCTATTGTTATGTATCATTTAACGGTAAGATCTGTAAGGTTTACCTTGCCATTGGCAACATCAGCCTCGCGCTGAAGGATTGTGGCACGCAGTTTATCTATGTCAATGCCCCACTGGTCGCTCATGTATGCACGCATGATGTTGAGCTTCTGCTCTATGAGGTCACGGCCTGGCTTCGGGTCCTTAGCTGTTCCGGCAGCCTCGGCAAGCAGTGCCTCCCACTCTTCTGCAGACTTGGTAACATAGATAGAAACCATTTCGGCGAAGTCCTCATGGTAGTTGCTCTGGGCATAGTCAGAGATGAAGCCGCGCACAAGATAGTCCTTGAACTCCGGATTGCTCCATTTGTCTGTCTTATAGTCAGGAGTAATCAGCTGGTATGCAGCAGAGAACTCCACTGTCTGGTGCAGGATGTGGGTAAACTCGTGGTGGATAGTCTTCATGTAATAGTAGTTGAGAGTCTCCACATCAGAGTAATAGCCACTCAGATAGTTCAGTCCCATAAGGAATATCTTACGTCCTCCCTCGGCAGTACCAAGCTCGAAGGTACCGTTGTTGCGGTAGTGCCACTCGCCCTCAAGATAGAAGAGCTTGGGGAAGTAACGGCGTGTGAAATCCAGTCCAGCCACGTCTACATAGGCGTCTACGCAGCAATACTTCAGAATGTGAGCCATGAGCACGGCATCGTCATAGCGTGCTGGCACGGTATAGTATGAGTTGTTTGTCTCATTGTACTCATAGCGGTACTTCACAGCTATGTTGAACGGCTCCACGAAGTTGGCATCGAGCCAGTAGTCGAGAGGAGTCTTCTCTACCTTGTCGGCAGTGATGATACTCTCCGACGACAAGTCGTCCTCTGAGCAAGAAACGAATGTGAGCCCGCATGCTGCCAACATCAAGGTGAATATAATATTCTTTTTCATCTTTGTTTCTGTTTATACATTATTATATATAGGAGGTATTACCTTATTATATATATGGGTATTACCTTGGATTTCGCTCAAGTCCTGCAGCGATGATATCGAAAGGCAGCTGTATGGCACGACGCAGGTCATTGGTGCCGAGCGAGTCGGTGACATGGTCGCATTCGCTGTCCTGATTCATCACACGGCGGGTGATATTGATGCCGTAACGCTTCACGTCAAACCAGCGCATACCCTCGTGTATGGTCTCGATACGCTTGAAGTTGAGCACACACTGCAACATGCATTCCTGAACACTGCCCTCTTCGTCGATCTCGAACGACGGGTTGAGATGCTTCTTTGGTGTAGGAGCGGTGGAGGTGTAGTAGCCAAAGCTGTTGTAGAACTTCTGAATGGTGTCCGGGTCAAGAGTCAAGGTAGACTTTGTCCAGTTCTGCATCCATGTGGTAAGATCCTTGGCTGCCTCAGTATACTTTTTCTGCATGATGTAAGCCTCAGCACGCTCGAGCAAGAGAATGTCGGAGCGGAAAGGAACTACTACAGAGTGATAGTAACCTGTCTGCGAAACAGGGTCGGTCTCCTCAAACAGTCTTGGCAACTTGGCGACAAGCGCACGGTCCATGGTACCACCCTTGAAGACAAGTGTCGGGCAACGCATGGTTGAGGAGTTGCTTTCACCCCATATGTTTGTAGCCTGCAAAGTCTCGTTGGTAGAGATATAGCTGTCGTGCGAGTACTTGGTTATATATCCATAGTTGCTGAAGATGAAACCTACCATAGATATGGTAGTCTGCAACAGGAAGTTGCACTTGTTGCTTGCCTTGATATAGAGGTTGCAGCGTGGGTCCATGTCGTTGGTGATACCATACGACTGCATCTCGTTCCAGTCACGAAGCAGCGACACAGGGTTTGTGCCGAGACAGTCGGTGGCATACTTCGATGCGAGGTCCCACTTCTGATAGTTCAGGAAGAAGCGTGCGGCAAATGCCAGTGCTGCCTGCTTGTTGAAGTGGTACTTGGGCTGCGAGTAGTGGGTGTCGCCCAGCAGAGGTATGGCAGCAAGGATATCCTTCTCTATGTTCTCGTAAACCTCTGCCACGGTACCGCGGCTGTGCTGGGGATTAAGCTGGGTTTCGGGCTCAGTGATATAAGGAATACCAAGGTCCTTGGAGCTTGTAGCCGGATTATATGCCAGACAGAACTCGTTGACAAGCACGAAGTGATAGTATGCACGGCAGATAAGAGCCTCGCCCAAGCACTCCTTAAGCTTGGTAGTGTTAGGTCCGCCAAGCTCCTCTATGGCCACAATGGCATGGTTGGCAGAAGAGATGGCACTGTATGCCCCCCGCCAGATGTTCAGCACACCGTCATTATCGCTCTCGGTGATATCCTGCCAATGGTATGCCTGACTGATGAAGCGGTCATCGTACTGTACGTAGCGGGGACCCATATCATCGGTATTGTCGGACATCATCTCATTGATTACCGTATAACCGGAAGAGGAATAGGCCGAGGTAAGAAGTGCAACCACCTTGTCTTCTGTATCAATGGTTGCGCGGTTGTCCGGGTCTTCGTCCAGAAAGCTGTCGCACGACGTGAAGGTGAAACACGCTGACAGAGCCAAAACCGCAGTTGATAATATCTTATATGATTTCATTTTCTTTTTATCCTTTCCTTCAGTTAGATTCCAAATTTCAATGTAAGTGTGAACTGCTTTGGCATTGGGTTGGCAACACCACCAGCGTTAAAGAACTCCGGATCCTGTCCGTTGAGTTTCTTGTCGGCATAGATAAGGAAGAGGTTTGTTGCCATGAGCTTCAGCGAAAGGTTCGACAGACGAAGCGGCTGGGTGATAGACTTCGGGAACTCGTAGGCCAGAGAAATCTCCTTCATGCGTATGAAGTCGCCCTTTGCCACACGCTCAGTGCTGTAGTTGTATGCCTGATAAGCTCTTGACAGAAATGCGATGTTGTTGAGCTGCTGCTTGCTGGCAATAACAGGAACATTTGTGAAATTCTCGTCACCCGGCTTCACCCAACGGTCCTTGAACTCCTTAGGAGTAGCAGTAAGGTCGCTGTATGAGCTTGAGAACACAGGGTCAAGACGTACAACGTTACCGAAAGAATAGGTGATGAAGAGGTTCAGCGTTACGCCCTTGTAACGGAACACATTGCCGAGAGAACCGACATCTGTCGGGTCTACAGGGCCCTCATACTTCAGGAACTTCAGCCTTTCGGGATCGTACTCCTGCATATTGATACCAGTTACGCTGACGTTGCCGTCCTGGTCGAGGAATGTAGGCAGACCCTCGTTGTTGAGTCCCATAAAAGGAATAGAGAACAGGCTTCGCTGCGGATAGCCCGGCATGGTGAAACCAGAACCGGAAATATAGTCATACATTCTGTTGAGGGTGTTCAGCTCAGTCACCTCATTGTGCATGTGGCTGTATATAAGGTCGGTGGTCCATGTGAAGTCCTTGGTCTTGATGTTTACGGTATTCAATGCAATCTCGACACCGTTCGACTTCATCTTTGCGACGTTACCATACTTTCTTGGCTCACCACCGGTACCCTGAGTATTGATTACACCAATAAGGTCGTAGTTGCGGCGGCTGTAGATATCGAATGTAAAGTTGATGCGGTTATTGAGGAAGCCTGCGTCGATACCGAAGTTCAGCTCGTGCTTCTTCTCGTATGTCAGCTCGTTATTGGCAAGCTGTGCTATATAGAGACTCGACTCATTGTCGCCGGCAGAGGGACGCCAAGGGTTCTCGGCCATGATTACCACACGTGAGTTCGTAACCGAACTTGGTCCACGGTCGGCAGTCAGCGAGTAGCTCAACTTGAACGTAAGGTTTGACAAGGCAGGCTGAAGCTTGTTGAACCAGCTCTCCTCGTGTACGTTCCATGCACCAGACACGTTCCATGTAGGCATCCAGCGTGCGCTGCGGCTCTTACCCATACGGTTGGTACCCTCATAACGGTATGTACCAGTGATGGAATAGCGGCGCTTCCAAGAGTAAGTTCCCACACCTACGAAGGCAGCGCTACGCTCGTGGGTATTGGCGAGACTATAGTAGTCGGCGCCCTGTTCCTGACTCTTCTTGAACACGGCATAAGCCCATGACGGTGTCTCACCCATAGAATACTGCATACCCCAGCCACGGAACCATGTGCTGTGACGCTCCACGGAGTTGATTTCCATAGCACCATAGAGATTTACGATATGGTCCTCGTTGAAGACATCATTGTAGGCTGCCGATGCACGGAAGTCATAGCCGAACATGCGGTTGTCTGTTCTGTCGAGAATACCTCCATTGGGAAGGATGGTAACAGGCAGGGCATAGATATCGTCGGGGTCTGTATACAGATAGTTGTTGTTTTTGCGGATAGTAGAGTTGCCCATGGCACGGTAAGCCTGTGCCTGGTTGGAGTTGTCCTTTATGTTATGCTCGCTTGTTGTAGCGGCATACTTCACGGCACCGAGGGCAGTAAGCTCAACCTTTGTAATAGGCTTGTACGACAGCGATGCCTGCATACGGAAGTCAACTACGTTGAGGTCGATATAGTTGTTCTCCAGCTCATGGAAGATATTGAACGGAGAATAGTTACGGGTGTAAAAAGTATTTGGGTCGAGAGCACGCGAAGAGTTCAACGAATACGAATAAGGGTTGATATCGAACGCGCGGCTCACCTCACCGGTTACAGGGTTTGTGGTGGCACTGATAGTACCCGGTGCCTCCTGCTTACGATAAGAGGCGTTACCAATGATGCCGGCATTGAGCTTCTTGGAAAGCTTGTAGTTGGCATTGAAATTGGCGGTATATCGCTCTACGGCACTCTTGTTGTACCATCCCGGGTCGTACATGGCACTTACTGAGGCATAGTACTGTGCCTTTTCCGTACCGGCAGTGATACTAACGGAGTGGTTGTGCTGAATGGAGTTGGAGAACAGCTCACCAAACCAGTTTGTGTTGCGGTACTCAGCATCACGCAGGTATGCGGCACGGGCCTCATCGGTATTTGCAAGCCCGAACTGGCCTGTTGCGGGGTCGTAAGTGTTGAGAAGCTCATACATCTTGCCGTATACACCGCTGTTGGCAGCATTTGAAATCTCGGCAAAGTTGAGGAAGCCCTTCTGCTGCAACTCCTGATAGACACCCATCTGGTCCTGGGAGTTCATAATATTAAATGTGGAATAGCTCGGCTTCAGACGCATGGTATACTCACCGGTATAGCTGATGCGTGCCTGTCCTGCCTTACCCTTCTTGGTGGTAACAACAATCACACCTGCCATGGCACGGGCACCATATACAGAAGTAGCGGAACCGTCCTTGAGGATTTCAAAACTCTCGATGTCATCGGAGTTAAGACCTGCAATGGCCGAGCTGATAAGGGTGTTGGCATCACCCGATGACAACTGGTCGGCACTTACCTCAACAACGTCCTCCATGATGACTCCGTCGACTACCCATAGCGGCTTTGAACTGCCATAGATAGACGTGGCACCACGTACACGAATCTTTGGTGCCGTACCGAATGTACCCGATACGTTCTGCACCGACACACCTGCCGCCTTACCCTCAAGCGAGCGGCTGATGTCTGCAACACCATCGATCTTTGCCGATGCAGCATCAATCTTCGACGTAGAGCCGGAGAACAGTCGTTTGTCAACTTTGACCATACCGGTTACCACAACCTCGTCAATGGTCTTTGAATCACTTTGCAACGTTACTACCATGTTGCTGGAACCCTTAACTTTTTGCGACACCATACCTATGTAGCTGATTTCCAACATAGGATTGGCACGATTGGATGAAAGGGTAAATTTACCTTCAACATCAGTAACGGTTCCAACCTTGGTTCCCTGTATCATGACAGACGCACCAATAACAGGTTCGCCGTCTTCAGCAGAGACTACCGTTCCAGAGATTTTGTTTTGGGCAAAGGCCATCCCCACAAAAAGGAACAGACTTGCCAAAATCACGCTTAGTCTTTTATTCATAATTTTATTATGATAGTTATAAAAATGTATAATCTTTTTCCTTGAACGGAGAGAATACAAACTTTAAAGTAATATAAGATGTTAACCTTTTAGGGCACAAAGTTATACTATTTTTATTAAATACACAAAATAAACAAGTTAAAAGTAGGTGTTTTATTACGAAATGCCCAAAAAACGCAACAAACTGCAAGAGTTAGGGCTTCAAAGCTCACAATTTCATTTTTTCCAGCATGTCACGAACATACTTCTTGAAGCCTTCATCACCTATTATCTGAATGTCAGAAAAAAGTCCGAGGACAAACCTTCCTATGCCCAGATAGCTCACCACATCTGTCGAGAACAGCCAATGGTTGTCGTCCTCCTGTGTAAAACACTTCTCCGACTGCGGGTATTCCTCAAGCATAAGGTTGTGGGACAACTGCCCCATCCGCAGAGAGATATGATGGCGGGTATCGCCGGAAAAGAGAAATATATCGGTATATACCTGTTTATGGCAGTCGGCAAAAGCCCAGTCGGCATCGGTGATGACAACGCTGCCTATGCGCGAGAGCTTGAATGTCTTGTTGGTATGGGTCGACAGCTCGTAGCATCTGATGTCGGCCTGCTCGTTGAGAAAGAGGAAAGGCTCGACGACACGTGTCGACACCGTCTTGCTGTGTGGCGAGGAATAATCTTTCAGCAATACTATCTTACGCTGGCCGATAGCCTTATTGAGAATTTCAGCATGGGATGTAACACGTCTGCGTGTGGCGTCATCGACAAAACCCGAAAGGCCATAAAACCGCTCAAGCTTCCGCTTGACCGAATGTTGCAAAGGGCTCTTGTCGCCTGTACCTGCGAGCAGGCTGAAAAGATAGTTCACCTCCTCAGAGGTAAAGTCTACCGAACGGGCGATATTCCTGAAGAATGGGGAATGGGGACCGATATAGTATTTTCCTCCAGGAGTGCGCACAAGCTCAAAGCCGTAGTCGCGAAGAAAAGAGAAATAGTAATAGAGATTGCGGCGGGTAGTGCCCAGAACCTGACACAGCTCGTCGGCCGTATGACTGTCACCATCTATGAGCATGGCGAGCAAGTCGAGTTGCTTGGCATATTGCGAATGGCTCATTCCTTGAAATCAAAAAAAAGCTGGCCGTCGCCAAGCAGGTTATACGACTTGCGGTGATAGGGGCTGATGCCATGCTGTCGGATGCCCTCGCGGTGGGCCTTGGTGGGATAGCCCTTGTTGCTCTTCCAGTCGTAAAAGGGATATTCCTCTGCCAAGGCGTCCATATAGTCGTCACGATAGGTCTTGGCCAGAATACTTGCAGCTGCTATTGCCTGATATTTGCCGTCACCCTTGACAATGGTTGCATAGGGAAGGTTCTGATATGGCACGAAACGGTTGCCGTCGACGATGACAGCCTGCGGACGTACCGCCAGCTGGTCGAGCGCACGGTGCATGGCAAGGAAACTTGCACGGAGGATGTTGATTCTGTCTATCTCCTCCGGTGTGACGATGCCAACAGCCCACGCCAGAGCATCACGCTCTATCTGCCTGCGCAACGCATTGCGGCGCGCCGCGGTGAGTTTCTTCGAATCGTTAAGGTCGGGATTGTCATAGCCAGGCGGCAATATCACTGCTGCCGCATATACGCTGCCAGCCAGACATCCACGGCCAGCCTCATCGCACCCAGCCTCTACAAGTCCGTCAAAATAATGTCCCTCAAGCATAATAACAGTTTTTGTAGGTTTTTATTTATCTGTCTATTCCACCTTATTTATATATAAAAGGCCGCTTATTGGCAGGTTTCTAAAGAGGAGACCAGCAGTTATAAGAGTTTTTAACATAACTAACAACTGAGTGAAACGACATTTCGCCACAAGTCACTAACTTTGCACCCAGAACAAGAACAATAACACATAAAGTCAATACGATTATGGAAAAGAACATCCCTCTTTCAGCCAATGCCAACCTTGCAGCTACTGTCCTGAGCGTTATAAACATCTTGAAAGCTCCATTCTTCATGCTTCGTGACTACTATTCTGGAATAATAGGCAAAAAGCTCAGCAACGGTCAGACCTGGCAGCTAATAGAAGTTCAAGTGGCCTTCTTCCTTACGGTTTTTCCCGCAGAATGCAACTTGCTGGTACGTGTACTGCTCATGGTATGGTTCATAAACAGCATACTCCGACTGCGCAACGGCCTTTAGGCGGAATCATCAACAGCTGAGTTCTGGTTCAGAACATTCTACTCACTCTCCTCACTCCAGCAACAAGGCTGTCCACTTCCTCTACAGTGTTGTAGAGTGCGAAACTGGCCCTGACGGTGCCTGCGATTCCCAGCCTTGTCATAAGCGGTTCGGCACAGTGGTGCCCTGTGCGTACAGCTATTCCAAGCCTGTCGAGCAGCGTTCCCATATCAAGATGGTGGATATCACCGACGAGGAAACTCACGACTGCATCCTTATGGCTTGAAGTCCCGAAGATACGCATACCAGGAATGGTCTGCAGCTGTTCCATGGCATAACGGGTGAGGTATTGCTCATGTGCGGCTATGTTGTCAAGTCCCAAGGCGGAGACATAGTCCAGTGCCTTGGCCAGCCCATGGGTAGCAACATAGTCTGGGGTGCCGGCTTCGAACTTGAAAGGCAGTTTCTCGAAAACAGTCTTCTCGAAGCTGACACTCTCTATCATTTCTCCTCCGCCCTGATAAGGCGGCATCATGTCGAGCCACTTCTCCTTACCATACAGTACGCCCACGCCAGTAGGGCCGTACACCTTATGTCCGCTGAAGGCAAAGAAGTCGCAGTCGAGTTCCTGAACGTCAACCTTCATGTGCGGAGTGCTCTGCGCTCCGTCAACCATCACAGGCACGTTGTGCTCGTGTGCTATTCTGATAATCTCCTTTACGGGATTGACTGTACCGAGCACATTGCTGACCTGCGTAACGCTGACGATGCGGGTTCTGTCATTAATAAGCTTCTCGAACTCATCAACAATAAGGTCTCCCTCGTCGGTCATTGGTATCACTCTGAGCGCAATGCCCTTCTTGGCGGCCTGCAATTGCCAAGGTACTATATTGGAATGATGCTCCATGACTGAGACAATGACCTCGTCTCCCTCTTTCATGAACCTGTCACAGAAAGAGCTTGCCACAAGGTTAAGGCTTTCCGTTGTTCCACGGGTAAAGATTATCTCCTCTACCTTCGGGGCATTGATAAACTTCCTCACCGTCTCCCTCGAAGCCTCATGCAGGTCTGTGGCCTGCTGCGAGAGATAGTGTACGCCACGGTGTACATTGGCGTTGACATTGAGATACTCGTCACGCATGGCATCGAGCACGCACAGGGGCTTCTGGGTAGTGGCACCGTTGTCGAGATATACCAGCGGCTTGCCATATACCTCCCTTGTCAATATCGGGAAGTCCTTTCTTACATTATCTATATCATACATAAAAACATCCTCCACCTTAAATCCTTACTTGCACAGCTTGCATCCCTCGCACTTGTTCAGCTCCCCACGGAAACGTTTCTCCACAAGGTAGTGGAGCCGCTCGCGCAACGGCTCAAGCTTCATCTGGTCGATAACCTCGTTGACGAAGGCAAACTCCAGCAGCAGCTTCGCCTCCTTCTCACTGATACCCCTCTGCCGCATGTAGAACATGGCAGCGTCATTGAGCTGTCCCACTGTAGAGCCATGCGAGCACTTCACGTCATCGGCATATATCTCCAGCATAGGCTGGGTGAACATCCTTGCCTGGCGTGTGGTGCAGAGGTTCTGGTTGATCTCGTTCGACGTAGTCTTCTGTGCTCCATGACGTACGAGTATCTTTCCTGCGAAAGCACCAACGGCACTGTCACCAAGCACATATTTATATAATTGGTGTGAGCAGCAATGTCCGGCCTGATGGTCTATAAGGGTATTGTTGTCAACATGCTGGCTCTTGTCAGCTATGACGCATCCATTGGCATAGCACTCTGCTCCCTCACCCTTGAATACCAGGTCAAGTCTGTTGCGGGTGACACCGTTGTGCAGTGTGATGACATTATGGTTGACGCGGCTGTTGGCCTGCTGCTCGATATATACATTGCTCACCCTGACACTCTTGTAGTGGGTTTCCTCAAGACAGTAGAGGTCGAGCGACGCATTCTCGCCCACATAAGCCTCAATGACCTGTGTTGACAGAAAATTACGGTCGTCGGCAGCATGGTCACAGAACAGGAACTTTGCCTCAGCACCTTTCTCAAGAACTATGAGCACCCTGCGGTTTACCATAAGGTCGACATCAGAACGAAGGATATTTATGACCTGAATGGCCCTGTCGACAACAACATTTGCCGGAACATATACGAACAGGCCATCCTGTGCGAGCATGGTGTTAAGCGCCGTCACGCCGTCGTCACCGGTCTTTGCTATGCGGGAATAGTATTTTGCCACCAGCTCGGGACAGTCAGCAGCAACCTTTGCCAAAGAGCCAACGATAACCCCCTCGGGCAAGTGTCCCTTTGGCTCGGCCTTAGTGTAGAAGCTGTCGTTGACAACGAAGTATAGCGAAGTGCTCAGATTGGGCACGTCGCATCGGAACACATCGTATGGGTTTACAGGAATATCAAGCCTCTTCAAGTTCAGTCCATAGTCAGGCTCGAACAGCTTCTGCATATCGGTATACTTGTAACGCTCGACCTTCTTGTCGGGCAGCCCCATAGCCACGAAGTCCTCATAAGCCTTGTCGCGCACGTCGTTCATGACTTGCGCCGAGTGCGCCTTGATGACGTCCTTGCACTGGCAGTATAGGTCTATGTATTGTCTCTCGCTATTCATCGACCTCAGCTTTAATCCAATCGTACCCCCTTGTCTCTATTTCCTTTGCAAGCTCCGGTCCTGCCGTCTTGACGATGCGTCCCTTGTAGAGCACATGCACAACGTCGGGCTTTATCATTTCGAGCAGTCGCTCGTAGTGAGTGATGACTATGGTCGATGTCTTGTCGGTGTGCATGCGGTTGACACCGTCTGCGACAATGCGCATGGCATCAACGTCAAGGCCCGAGTCGGTCTCGTCGAGGATAGAGAGCTTTGGCTCAAGCATTGCCATCTGGAATATCTCGTTGCGTTTCTTCTCTCCTCCGCTAAAGCCCTCGTTGACGGACCTCCGGGCAAGCTTGCTGTCGAGTCCCACCAGCTCCCTCTTCTCGCGCATGAGCTTTATGAAGTCAGCAGCGTTGAGTGGCTCAAGCCCCTGATACTTCCGCTTCTCGTTGATGGCGGCTTTCATGAAGTTGGTCATCGACACACCCGGTATCTCCACAGGATACTGGAACGACAGGAACAGTCCCTCGTGAGCCCTGTCCTCCGGCTTCATCTGAAGCAAGTCCTTGCCATTGAAGATGGCCTCTCCTCCGGTGACGGTGTAGAGAGGATTACCTGTAAGGACGGCTGACAAGGTGGACTTTCCAGATCCGTTTGGTCCCATAATGGCATGCACCTCGCCATCCCTGATGGTAAGGTTTATGCCCCTCAATATCTCTTTGTCTGCGATAGTCGCATGTAAGTTCTTTACCTCTAACATTGTGTGAACATATATTTGCGGCGTGTCATTTACGCCCAGATTATTACGTATTTGTCATCCCACAGTACCCTCAAGGCTGACGTTGAGCAGTTTCTGCGCCTCTACGGCAAACTCCATAGGCAGCTTGTTGAGCACATCCTTGGCATATCCGTTGACAATAAGTCCTACTGCCTGCTCGGTGGGTATGCCACGCTGGTTGCAGTAGAAGAGCTGGTCCTCGCTAATCTTGGATGTCGTTGCCTCATGCTCGAACACTGCCGTTTCATTGTGGGCGTCCATGTATGGGAAGGTGTGGGCACCACAGTCGCTGCCCAGCAGCAGCGAGTCGCAGGAGCTGTAGTTGCGTGCGTTGTCGGCATTGGCGGTAGCCCTGACAAGTCCACGATAAGAATTCTGGCTGTGTCCCGCCGAGATACCTTTCGATATGATAGTGCTGCGGGTGTTCTTGCCGATATGTATCATCTTCGTGCCCGTATCAGCCTGCTGCCAATGATTGGTGACTGCCACGGAATAGAACTCGGCCACGGAGTTGTCGCCACGCAGCACGCATGACGGATATTTCCATGTTATGGCCGACCCTGTCTCTACCTGCGTCCAAGACAGCTTGGAGTTTACTCCCCTGAGCTCGCCTCGCTTGGTGACGAGATTGAAAACACCTCCCTTTCCGTTCTCATCACCGGGATACCAGTTCTGCACGGTAGAGTACTTCACCTCGGCATTATCGTTGACTATAATCTCCACAATGGCGGCATGTAGCTGGTTCTCGTCACGCATCGGAGCCGTACACCCCTCAAGATAGCTCACATAAGAGCTGTCATCGGCAATGATGAGGGTGCGCTCGAACTGTCCTGTGTTGCGCGCGTTTATTCGGAAGTAGCTGCTTAGCTCCATGGGGCATCTCACTCCCTTTGGAATATATACAAAGGAGCCGTCGCTGAACACGGCAGAGTTTAGTGCGGCATAGAAATTATCACGGTATGGCACCACCGTGCCAAGATACTTCCTAACCAATTCGGGATGTTCCTTGACTGCCTCACCGATACTGCAGAATATCACTCCCTTCTCCCGCAACTGCTCCTTAAATGTGGTCTTCACCGACACCGAGTCCATTATAGCGTCGACGGCGGTGCCGCTCAATGCGAGCCTTTCTTCGAGTGGTATGCCGAGCTTGTCGAAGGTTTTCTCCAATTCGGGGTCAATCTCCTTGTTTTTTGGTTTTTTAGCAAGAGGGTCGGCATAATATGAAATGGCCTGATAGTCAATGTCGGGCATCGTCAAATGTCCCCACGTAGGCTGCCTCAGGGTTTTCCAATAATCGAAAGCCTTGAGCCGGAACTCGAGCATCCATTCGGGTTCTCCCTTCTTCTGTGAGATAAGCCTTACGACATCCTCATTGAGTCCCTTTTCTATAATATCTGTGTGGACGTTAGTGGTGAAGCCAAACTCATATTTCTGCTCGGCCACCTGTCTCACAAACTCGTTGTTTCCTGTTTCTGCCATAAACGTTTTATGATAAAGCATCCTCCGCCTCTCCTTGCCTCTGCGTCATGCTGATGTATGGCGCAGGTCTGCGACAAGGATAGGCAGAGGGCATAAAGTTGTGGTGCAGCGCAGCCTGACAGCTGCTACAGAGCCATTTACAGCTTCTGCTCCACCTCTATTTCCGTGAAGGTCTCGATGATGTCGCCTTCCTGAATGTCGTTATAGTTGACGAGGCTCAAGCCACATTCCATACCCATGGCCACCTCCTTGACATCGTCCTTGTATCTCTTCAGCGCACTGATGTCAGCAGTATGCACGACAATACCGTCGCGTACCACTCGTGCCCGGTCCTTGTTGTGTACCTTGCCCTCCATGACGAGACATCCGGCAACGGTACCAACCTTCGATATCTTGAACACCTGCCTTACCTCCACCTGTCCGGTGGTAATTTCCTTCTTCACCTTGTCGAGCATTCCTACCATTGCCGACTTTATGTCGTCGATGGCATCGTAGATGATGGAGTAGGTGTTGATTTCAACGCCCTCACGGTCGGCAAGCTTTCTGGCATCCGAAGACGGGCGTACCTGGAAGCCTACGATAATGGCATCCGATGCGCTGGCCAGCATGACATCGTTCTCTGAAATCTGGCCAACAGCCTTGCTGATGACGTTGACCTGTACCTTCTCTGTTGAAAGCTTGATGAACGAGTCGGACAAAGCCTCAATCGAACCGTCGGTATCACCCTTGACGATGATGTTGAGTTCCTTGAACGAGCCGAGCGCAATGCGGTGTGAGATATCGTCAAGCGACAGTCGCTTCTGTGTGCGCAGTCCCTGCTCACGCTGCAGCTGCTCGCGCTTGCCTGCAATCTCTCGTGCCTCCTGCTCAGTCTCCATAACGTGGAAGGAGTCACCGGCCGTAGGAGCGCCGTTGAGTCCGAGAATGATACAAGGCTCAGCAGGTCCTGCCTGCTGTATGCGCTGGTTACGCTCGTTGAACATCGCCTTGATACGTCCCCAACTGGTACCGGCGATAACTATGTCACCCTGACGCAGGGTACCGTTCGACACGAGCACCGTCGACACATAGCCTCGGCCCTTGTCGAGCGAGGACTCAATGATGGAGCCTGTTGCCTTGCGGTTAGGGTTAGCCTTCAGGTCGAGCATGTCTGCCTCAAGAAGCACCTTCTCAAGTAGGTCCTCGACACCGATACCCTTCTTAGCGCTAATCTCCTGACACTGGTACTTGCCGCCCCACTCCTCTACAAGGAGGTTCATGTTGGCAAGGTCCTCACGTATCTTGTCGGGATTGGCTCCCGGCTTGTCTATCTTGTTGATGGCGAACACCATGGGCACGCCAGCAGCCTGGGCATGCGATATGGCCTCCTTGGTGGTAGGCATCACGGAGTCGTCGGCAGAGATGATGATGATGGCGATATCGGTAACCTGCGTACCGCGGGCACGCATGGCCGTGAACGCCTCATGTCCCGGAGTGTCGAGGAATGTTATCCTTCTTCCGTTCTCGAGTTTCACGTTGTATGCGCCGATATGCTGTGTGATGCCTCCGGCCTCTCCGGCGATGACGTTGGTGTTGCGTATGTGGTCGAGAAGCGAGGTCTTACCATGGTCGACGTGTCCCATGACAGTGACTATCGGCGCGCGTGGAACGAGATCTGACTCGTCATCCTCCTCCTCGCTTACTGCCTCCTGTACTTCCGCACTAACATACTCTGTCTTGAAACCAAACTCGTCAGCAACAAGGTTGATAGTCTCGGCATCGAGACGCTGGTTGATGGACACCATAATGCCTACCCCCATGAGCGTGCCGATTACCTGATTGACGCCTACATCCATCATTGACGCCAACTCGCTAACGGTAACGAACTCGGTAAGCTTCAGCGTCTTGCTGTCCTTGCGCTCTGCCTTTGCCTCGGCATTGAGCTTCTCCTGCACGGCCTCGCGCTTCTCCTTGCGATACTTGGCTCCCTTCTTGTTCTGTGTCTGCTTCGAGGTGAGGCGTGCCAAGGTTTCCTTTACCTGCCTTGCTACATCCTCCTCATTAACCTCCAGCGGCTTCTGGTTGCGGTTGCGGTTTTTCTTCTTCTTTCCCTGTCCCTTCGCTGGGTTGGGTGCTGCAGAGCCAGGCTGTGCGGCAGCGGCAATATCCACGCGCTCCTTAATTCTGGCGCGCTTCTTTCTCTCACCGTTCTGCTGTGCTTTCTCCTCACGCTCCCTGCGCTTCTCCTCCTTCGATTTCTTCTTTGGGCGAGTGCTCTGGTTAAGGGCATCGAGGTCTATCTTTCCCAGGACGTTCACCTTCGGGGCATTGAGCATCTTCTTCTCGCTCTTGAGCTGGAACACCTTTGGTTGAGCCTGCTGTCCATTGTCCGTGGTAGCAGGTTTAGCCTGAGGTGCCGGATTGTTGTCGGCCTTAGCCTGCGGCGCCTCCTCCTTCTTTGGCTTGGCTTCCGCAACGGGCTTAGGCTTTGGTGCAGATACTTGCGCGGCAGGCTCGGCAGGCTTGCTGGCTTTCGCCTCCACGGGTTTCTCCACTGGTGCCTGTGCCGGCTTCTCCGGCTCAGCTACTGGAGCAGGCTTCGGAGCAGGCTCTTCCTTGGCCTGGCTGACGGCAGCAGCCTTTGGCTTCGGTTCCTCCTTAACTTCTGTAGCACCAGACGACTTTGCCACAGGCTTGCCAATGCTGTCGAGATCAATCTTTCCCAATGGCTTGTACTGCTGCTGCGAGGACGACTCGAGCAGGCTCTCTGCCCGGTTGTCCTTAGCTTCCGGAGCACGTTTCTTGTCCTTAGTCTTTTTCTGGAGCAGTCTCTCCGCCTCGTTTCTCACGGCGGCATCCTGCTTGAACGCCTCAACGAGCGCAGAATACTGCGCATCGCTGATCTTCGATGTCAGTTCAAGCTTCTCCTCTCCAATATCGCTTCTTTTCTCAAGGAATTCAACTGCCGTTTGAAATCCTATGTTCAACTCACGTAATGCTTTATTCAATCTGATGCTCATCAATAATATTCCTTAATGTCCTTGTTCCTATTGTTATTTCCTTATCAATTAGTGTCACCAAGCATCTGCTATTGCTCAAACTCCTTACGGAGCACGTCCAGAACCTGGTCAACTGTCTCCTCCTCCAGGTCGGCCTTCTCAACAAGCATTTCGCGTGGGGCGTTGAGCACAGCCTTTGCAGTATCGAGTCCGAGAGCCTTGATGGCATCGATAACCCACTGGTCAATCTCGTCTGAGAACTCATCGAGATAGATATCCTCGTCAGCCTCCCCCTCGGCAACCTCGCGGAACACGTCTATTGTGTATTCCGTAAGCATACTTGCAAGCTTGATGTTCAGACCGCCACGGCCAATGGCAAGGCTCACCTCCTCGGGCTTGAGGAACACCTCAGCCTTGTGGTTCTCCTCGTCGATGACGATATTGCTCACCTGTGCCGGACTGAGGGCACGCTGTATAAAGAGCTTGGTGTTGGCAGTATACGAGATGACATCAATGTTCTCGTTGCACAGTTCACGGACGATACCATGAACACGGCTACCCCTCACTCCCACACAGGCTCCAACGGGGTCTATGCGGTCGTCGAAGCTCTCTACGGCCACTTTGGCACGCTCACCGGGCATACGGGCAATCTTACGGATGGCTATCAGACCATCGGAAATCTCCGGAACCTCAGCCTCAAGGAGTCTCTGCAGGAACATCGGGCTTGTACGCGAGAGTATAATCTTCGGATTATTGTTCTCGTTGTCCACACGGGCAATGACGGCACGTATGGTCTCACCCTTGCGGTACTGGTCGCCGTTTATCTGTTCCGACTTGGGAAGTATCAGCTCGTTGTTCTCGTCGTCGACGATAAGAACCTCGCGCTTCCATATCTGATATACCTCGCCCGAAATCACCTGACCCACACGGTCCTTGTACTTGTTGTACAGCGAGTCGTGCTCCAGCTCAAGAATTTTCGATGCAAGAGTCTGACGGAGCGTCAGAATAGCCCTACGGCCAAACTTGGCAAAGTCAACCCTTTCGCTGACATCCTCGTCAACCTCATAGTCCTCAGCTATCTTTCGTGCCTCAGTAAGGCTTATCTGCTTGTTCTCGTCGGCCACTTCGCCATCGGCCACAACAACACGGTTGCGGTAGATCTCGAAGTCGCCCTTATCAGGGTTAACAATGACGTCAAAGTTCTCGTCACTACCGAAAATCTTGGCCAGCACGTTGCGAAAACTCTCCTCAAGCACACTCACGAGCGTGGTGCGGTCGATGTTCTTGGTCTCCTTAAATTCCCGGAACGTGTCGATCATGCTCACTGTTAATTCATCTGTCTTTTTTGCTGCCATAGCTTATTTGAAACTTATTAAGTATTTGGTATATTTCACTTTATCCATCTGATAAGTATGGTCCACATCTGTCAAGACGGGACGTTTCTTACCCTCCTGTTTTACTTTCTCGGCCACGGTGACCGTGAAATCGTTGCCATCGACGCTCTTCAGCACTCCCTTAACCTTCTTGCCGTCGCCATCGAGCACCTCTACATTCTTGCCGATGAAATTCACATACTGCTGCGGAACCTTAAAGGGCTGTCCGAGTCCTGCCGATCCTACCTCAAGCTCATAATCCTCCTCGTCACGGTCAAGACGGTCCTCAATATATCGGCTAAGCTCTACGCAGTCCTCTATCCACACGCCGTCGGCATGGTCAATCTCTACAACAATTCTGTCATCAGGGCTGATTTCCACATCTACAAGGAAATACTCCTTGTCCTGCAGCCACTCCTCAACTAAATTTCTTACGACGTTTTTGTCAATCATAAATATTTCATTTCGTATTAACAGGCCATCCATCGACCTATATTAAAATAAAATGAGAGACTCTTTCAGAGCCCCTCATTCCACTGAACGGTGCAAAGTTACGATATTTTTTTCATGCCACCAAGGAATTAGGTGAAAAAGTGACGATTTTCCATTGTGTCCCGCAAACGGCACGACCGACGAGAAAAGAATATGTGTTTACGCTTAAATTTGCCCGTTTAGCCCATCTCACGCAATGCATTGCAATAGCCCACGAAATGCATTGCATTTGTAACAATTGTGGTTCATCTACGCTTTTGCGCTTACAGCGCGACCATCACCTACATGAAATAGCCCAGGGT
>SAMEA3663036__coassemble_41_pt1 | contig 57909 bp, 47 predicted proteins | sample SAMEA3663036__metabat2_high_PE_031 | metagenome-assembled genome bin SAMEA3663036 (sample SAMEA3663036) | pig gut metagenome | biome: pig gut; feature: pig-associated habitat; material: faeces | place: France | collected 2012
ACAATTTAAAATTGAGGACAATACAATCTTTCGACCGCTCATGGTTAATAACCTTAAGGCCGTAAGGTTATTAACCTTTCAGCCGTAAGGTTATTAACCTTATCAGGGTTGCAAACGTATTCATATCCTATGGCAAACGGTTTCACCCACTTCATTTAATAATATACTTCAGGAATAATATATTATTATGCGTCACTCCATAATTCTGATGAACCTGATTTTTTGCACATCAAATTGGACACCCCATCTAATGGATTGCCTTTCCAGCCTGATGACTAACGTGTTTCTTTTAGCCAAAGACCATGAAGGTTGCAGTATTCGCGGGCCATGACAGCCTCTTCTGTTGTCATAAACACCGCCTCGGGCTCGCTGCCGGGACGAAGCTCACGGCGGAACACGGACGATGGCGTTAGCAGCTCTATCCATTGTATGAAATGCTCTTCTGTCATGGGGTGCCCGATGGTTCCTACTGTTACCTTGTATCCTCCCTCTATTTTCTCTATCACAGGGACGTGCTTCTCCTGTGATGCGTCGGTGGTGTTGCCCTCGATGCGGCTCATAGGCTTGCCGCAGCATACCAGTGTGCCGGCACCGTTGTTCAATACCTCTACCAGATTGCCGCAGATGGGGCAATGGTACAATTCTCTTTTCTCTGTCATGATATACTCCTTTCTTTATATCAGCACATGTCTCAGTGATGGCCTGTGCTGCTGTTGCTATTGCAAAGATAGCCTTTTATTTGTCAATGCCTTTATTTCGAAACTTTATTTATGTGTGTTTAACCACCTTTGGCAATGAGGCTTATAATAAAGCAGCGTGTGCTAACATTTGTTAGTATTGTGTAGCTGCACGATTGGACACTTTCTGAAAAATGTTCGGCTCGAACATTTTTTTTTCAAATAAGTCGTTGAAGATGTATTTTTTTTGTATCTTTGCAAAAGATAGTCTTAAAAATCTTATTAATAAAATAGAATAATGGGAAACAATGTAGAACTTATTGCCCAGTGTGAGGCAAAAGCACAAGCATGGCTCTCTCCGGCTTTTGACGAGGAGACTCGAAACGCAGTACAGGCAATGCTCGACAACGAGGACAAGACCGCCCTTATCGATGCTTTCTATCAGAACCTGGAGTTTGGAACTGGTGGATTGCGTGGCATCATGGGCGTGGGTACCAACCGTATGAACAAGTACATCGTTGGTATGGCCACACAAGGCTTTGCAAACTATTTGCTCAAGGCATTCCCTGGCAAGAACGATATTGCCGTAGTTGTAGGCCACGACTGCCGTAATAACGGACGTATGTTTGCCGAGACCGTTGCTGATATCTTCTCAGCCAACGGAATAAAGGTTTATCTCTTCGAGGGACTCCGTCCAACACCTGAGATTTCGTTTGCCATCCGTCAGCTCCATTGTCAGGCTGGCGTAAACGTAACTGCAAGCCACAATCCGCGTGAGTACAATGGATACAAGGCTTACTGGGAAGATGGCGCACAGGTGCTTGCTCCGCATGACAAGGGTATCATTGACGAGGTTAACAAGGTGACAATAGATGACGTGAAGTTCGAGGGCAACAAGGACATCATAGAGATTATCGGTGGTGAGATGGACTATGACTATCTCTGCGCCGTAAAGGAGGCTATGGTTGACCAGGATGTCATCAACAGGCAGAAAGACCTCAACATCGTTTACTCGCCGATGCACGGAACAGGCCGTGTGATAGTTCCTCTGTGCCTGCGCTCATGGGGCTTCCAGAACATTCATGTGGTGCCGGAGCAGATGGTAGTAGATGGTGACTTCCCAACAGTAGTGTCTCCAAACCCAGAGAATGCTGAGGCCATGACTCTCGGCATAAAGCTTGGCACAAAGCTCAATGCAGACCTCGTTATAGCCTCCGACCCGGATGCCGACCGTCTGGCCATTGTATGCCGTGACGACAAGGGCGAGTGGATTATCATCAATGGCAATCAGACCTGCATGATGCTCTCTTACTATATCATCGAGAACTCAAAGAAGCTCGGCAAGCTCAATCCTTCCGACTTCATGGTGAAGACTATCGTTACCACAGAGGTCATAGCAGAGATTGCAAAGCGCAACAACGTAGAGCTGCGCGACTGCTATACAGGTTTCAAGTGGATTGCACGCGAGATTGCCATCAGCGAGGGCAAACAGAAATATATTGGTGGTGGCGAGGAGTCGTTCGGCTATCTGCCTTACGACAAGGTTCGTGACAAGGACGCTCCCGCATCTATCTGCCTTATCTGCGAGATTGCTGCCTGGGCAAAGGACAATGGACGTACTCTCTACGACCTGCTCATGGACATCTACAAGGAATACGGCTTCTCAAAGGAGTTTACTGTGAATGTAGTGAAACCGGGAAAGACCGGCGCCGATGAGATTAAGCAGATGATGGCTGACTTCCGTGCCAATCCTCCAAAGGAGCTTGGCGGCTCGGAGATTACGCTGTGGAAGGACTACCAGAGCCTTGAGGCTACTGACGAGAACGGCAACGTGACCAAGATAGACATGCCGACAACGAGCAACGTGTTGCAGTGGTTCTGCAACGACGGTACAAAGGTAAGTGTGCGTCCTTCCGGTACTGAGCCGAAGATCAAGTTCTACATCGAGGTCAAGGACAACACTATGAAGTGTGCCGGATGCTATGAGCGTTGCTGCAAGGCTGCCGAAGAGAAGATTGAGGCTATTAAGAAATCACTTTCACTTTAGGCGGGTATTTTATGCAACCCACTAAATAAATAATGGGTAAGCAAGTCTCTTGAGACTCCATGCTGTGGTGTCTCAGCGGGCTTGTTTACCTTTTTGTAATAATAAACTACTATATGAAACTATATCATATTGCACTACTCTCAATGTTGGCCATGGCATCACATGCCCAGCAACGTACAACGGTAGACATCAGGTCATGGCAGTTCTCACGTGACAGCGTGGAATGGCAGAGTGTGAGAATACCACACGACTGGGCTATAGCCGGACCATTCGACAAGAAATGGGACTTGCAGAATGTCGCCATTGAGCAGAATGGAGAGAAACAGAAAACAGAGAAGTCAGGACGCTCGGGCGCGCTGCCATGGATTGGCGAGGGCTACTATCGCACTACTGTATCGATAGACAAAGTACCGGAACATGCACTGTTGTGCTTCGATGGCGCTATGGCTGAGCCCAGGGTGATGGTGAACGGACGCTATGCGGGATATTGGCCATACGGCTACAACACCTTCAGGCTTGATGTCATCAATCTGTTGCGCAAGGGCGAGAACACAATAGATGTCCACCTTCAGAATGTTGAGGAGAGCAGCCGATGGTATCCTGGAGCAGGACTCTTCCGTCCTGTACAGCTTATTATGACTGGCAGTGAGAACATCGATTCTTGGGAGTCGTTTGCGCGTACGGTATCGCTGTCGAAGAATGAGGCTGTCATAGATGTCCTGACAAGAGTGGCGGGAGCAGGCAAGAAGGGGCTGGCCGTGGAGGTATCGCTTGTAAATCCGAAAGGCTATGTGGAGATTGCAGGACATGCCGACGTGCCAGAGGATGGCAATGTCGGACTGACCCTGTCCCTGAAGAAACCGCAGGCATGGTCGCCAGAGAATCCTTTCCTCTACGACCTTGTAACACGCCTGTACCGTGGGAACAAGGTTGTTGACGAGACACGCTCGAAGTTTGGCGTGCGCACGGTCAGTGTGAGCAAGGAACATGGATTTCAGCTCAATGGCGTAACACGCAAGATTAAGGGTGTGTGCCTGCACCATGACTTGGGTCCCCTGGGCTCTGCTGTCAACAAGGCTGCACTCATAAGGCAGATCAGGCTTATGAAGGAAATGGGTGCCGACGCCATACGTACATCACACAACATGCCGAGCCAGATGCAGATGGATGTCTGCGACTCTATGGGCATCATGGTGATGGCAGAGAGCTTCGACATGTGGGTATATCCCAAATGCAAGAATGGCTATGCGCGCTTCTTCAAGGAATGGAGCGACAAGGATATGGAGAATTTGGTCAAGGCACATCGCAACCATCCGTCTATAGTCATGTGGAGTATCGGCAACGAGATACCTGAGCAAGGAATGAAGGGTGGAGTAGAGATGGCAAGACGACTGCAGGATATATGCCATAGGCTTGACCCGTCGAGGCCGGTCACACAGGGATGTGACAGGATAGACAATGCCTTGAAGACAGGATTTCTTCAGGCCATGGATGTCCCAGGCTTCAACTATAGGGTTCATAAATACAAGCCAGCCATAGGACAACTGCCACAGGGATTCCTTCTTGGCTCAGAGACGGCCTCGACAGTCAGCTCACGCGGAGTATACAAGTTCCCAGTCACCTGGGGAGTGACAAAAGCCGATAAGGATGGACAGGTTACGGCATACGACACGGAATGGTGCTCATGGAGCAATCTGCCCGAGGAGGATTTCCTGGCCATGGATGACTACGACTATACCATAGGACAGTTCGTATGGACTGGCATTGACTATCTTGGAGAGCCTACTCCATATGACGAGTATTGGCCAAGCCGTAGCAGCTACTTTGGCATCTGCGACCTTGCAGGATTGCCAAAAGACCGCTATTATCTCTATCGCTCACAATGGAATACCAACAGCCATACCCTACACCTGTTGCCACACTGGACATGGCCTGGCCGTGAAGGAAAGGTGACGCCGGTGTTCTGCTATACAGATGCTCCTGAGGCCGAGCTGTTCGTAAACGGCAAGTCGCAGGGAAGGATTAAGAAGCAGCATGCAACAATGGCTGACAAGCCTGAGCAGCGTGCAAGGCGATACAGACTGATGTGGAATGATGTAAAGTATGAGCCGGGCGAGTTGCGTGTCGTAGCCTATGGCAACGACGGCAAGCAGGTTGGAGAGAAAGTTGTCAGAACAGCTGGCAAGGCTGCTGAGATAGCATTGTCTGCAGACCGCGAGTGGATTAGTGCTGATGGCGAGGACTTGGTCTATGTAACCGTTAGCCTGCTCGACAAGGACGGCAATGAGATTCCTACAGCAAGTGACCAGATGGAAGTCAGCGTGGAGGGAGCAGCGGCATTCCGTGGAGTGTGCAATGGTGACGCCACATCGCTGGAGGTGTTCACATCACCAACCATGCGGCTGTTCAACGGCAAGCTTGTTGTTACATTACAGGCTTTGGACAAGAAGGGAAAGGCCAAGCTTACAGTAACGGACAAGACAAATACAAAAATCGCTCCAAAGTCATTCGAGATAGAAGTAAGATAACCACATGCCGGTCAGTTTCATGCCATAGCCTGTTGCTAATATAGAGCAGGCTATGGCATAGTTTTTTGAATAACAGATGATGATGACAGATGAGTTTTTCATGAGGCGTTGCCTGCAATTGGCCGCCAACGGCTTGCAGAATGCGAAGCCTAATCCTATGGTTGGAGCTGTGATAGTACACAATGGACGTATCATTGGTGAGGGCTATCATGTGAGATGCGGACAGGCTCACGCGGAAGTTAACGCCTTTGCGTCAGTAGCCAAGGCCGATGAGCATTTGCTTTCAGAGTCGACCATTTATGTCAGTCTTGAGCCGTGCTCGCATTATGGCAAGACACCGCCTTGCGCAGACCTTATCATTGCGAAAGGAGTAAGACGCGTGGTTGTTGGTACTATTGACCCTTTCGCAAAAGTGAAGGGCAGGGGAATAGACAAGCTGCGTGATGCAGGAATAGACGTTACGGTAGGAGTGCTGGAGAAGGAATGTCAATGGCTGAACAGGCGATTCTTTGTCTATAACCTAAAGCACAGACCATATATAATGCTGAAATGGTGTCAGACGGAGAATGGGTTTCTCGATGACGGCTTCAAGCCTTGCCGCTTATCCTCGCCGTTCACGACGATGCTTGTCCATAAGCTCAGGGCAGAGACTGATGCCATATTGGTTGGCCGTGTGACGGAAGAGCGTGACAAGCCTTTGCTTAACGTAAGGGAATGGAGCGGACGCAATCCCATGAAGATAGTTGTTGACAGCAGCAGGCCTTGTTTTGAGGACATGGACTTCTCAAGCCCGGTGTTGCCGCAACTGATGATTGAGCTTTACAACAGGCAGGTACAGTCGTTGCTTGTAGAGGGAGGGGCAAAGACCCTGCAGTCGTTCATCGATGCAGGCCTGTGGGATGAGATACGGATAGAGACGGCACCAGTGAAAGTGGCAGAAGGCACAAAGGCTCCAGCATTGCCTGCCGAAGCCTTAGTCCTGTATTCTGCATGCTACGATGGCCGTAGGATAGTTCAATATATGCCTGATGGTCAAACGTTGAAGTAGGCTTCCAGCTCCTGTTCGGCGCAACCGCCTTCGTTTGACAGGTCTTTTATGATTTTTCCTTGTTCGAGCAACGCAATCCTGCTGCTTATTTCTATTGTATGCTGCAGGTTGTGGCTCGAAACAAGTATTGTTGCTCCAGTCTGTTTGTTGTATTCTACGAGCACCTTCTTCAGAATGTTCTGGCTGCTTGGGTCGAGAAAGTTGAATGGCTCATCAAGAATGAGCAGCGACGGATTGTTTATCAGGGCTGATATGATGCCAATTTTCTGCTTGTTGCCGGCACTATAGTCCCTGATAAGTTTTTTCTGCCCCAGTATCTCGTCAGCCATCAATGGCAGCAGGCCGTCGAGTCTTTCCTGCAGCGTTTCCTGTGTTATGTCATTGACTTTCGCTATGAAGGCAAAATATTCCTCGGGGGTAAGAAAGTCTATGAGGAAGCTGTCATCGATGAATGCTCCCGTTGTTGTTTTCCAGTTCTCGTCCTCGGCAGGATTGATGTCGCCAATAGTGACCATGCCGCTGTCTGCTTTCAGAAGGTCGAGTATCAGGCGGAAAAGAGTTGTCTTTCCAGCTCCGTTGTTGCCAACAAGGCCAAGAATCTCACCTTTGTTTATATTGAATTGCTCAATATCCACTACGGTTCTGTCTCCGAAGCTCTTCTTAAGATTGTTTATGCTGATGTTCATAATGACAGTTTTCTAAATAAATTGTTGTTGTGATATCAGTATTATGCGCAACGGCCCCATCCCCAAATGTTGTTGCGGGGATGGGGCCGTAATGCAGTTATAATCCTCTGCCGTGGCAGTTCTTGAATTTCTTTCCTGAACCGCATGGACACGGGTCGTTAGGTCTCGGCATCTTGTCCTTAATGATTGGTTGCGGACGGCGCTGCACAGGCTCCCTTGTGTCGTGTGAGGCCGCTTTGCGCTGAGCCTCCGCGCTCTCGTCAAGGTTCTGCTTGGTCTCAACATATTGCTGCTGTGCTTTACGCTCGGGCTGTGCCTCCTGTACGTTTTCCTGTTGCATCTCAGGAATTTGTCCCCTCATAAGTACGCTTGCCGTGCGGTTGTTCATGTCGTTAATCATGTCATCCCACAGCTTGGCACTCTCAAGTTTGAAAATGAGCAACGGATCTTTCTGCTCGTAAGAAGCATTCTGCACACTGTGTCTCAGCTCGTCAAGCTGACGGAGGTTCTCTTTCCAGTTGTCATCGATGATATGCAGCAGCACACTCTTCTCAAACTCCTTGACGATGTTGCGAGCCTCATGCTCGTAAGCCTCCTTGAGGTTGCATCTTACCTGTACGATATGACGTCCGTCGGTGAGCGGAACCATGATGAACTCATACTGGTCACCCTGAGCCTCATAAACATTCTTTATTACGGGGTAGGCAACAGCCTGGATGCGGTCGGTCTTGCGCTTGAATGCTGCCATGGCAGCTTGGAAAGCCCTTTCCTCAAGCTCGCCCTTGGGAGTATTGATGAATTCGTTCTCGCTGAAAGGTACTTCCATGGCGAGCACTTTGAGGAATTCCTCCTTAGCACCCTCGAAGTCGTTGCGCTCTATGATGGCTACGCACCTGTCCCAGATAATGTTGGTAATATCCATGCCGATGCGCTCGCCCATAAGAGCATGGCGTCTCTTCTCGTAGATGACGGTACGCTGCTTGTTCATAACATCATCATACTCAAGCAGATGTTTACGTATACCGAAGTTGTTCTCCTCAACCTTCTTCTGTGCTCTCTCGATGCTCTTGGATATCATAGGACTCTCAATGCGCTCGCCTTCCTCGAAGCCAAGGCGGTCCATAACTTTCGCTATACGCTCGGAGGCAAACAGACGCATGAGCTTGTCCTCAAGAGATACATAGAAGACGGACGAGCCCGGGTCACCCTGACGTCCTGCACGTCCACGGAGCTGACGGTCAACACGGCGGCTCTCATGACGCTCTGTACCGATGATGGCAAGACCGCCTGCAGCCTTAACCTCGGGACTGAGCTTGATATCGGTACCACGGCCAGCCATGTTGGTGGCAATGGTCACGGCGCCAAGCAGCCGCTCTTCTTCTGTCACGCTTGAGCCTGAAGTCTTTGATGCAGACATGGCCTCTGCCTGTGAACTGTATACCTTGTCGCCAACTTTCCATACCTTGCCCATTACGCTCTGTCCGGCCTCGGCAACAATCTGTGCCTCCTGCTGGTGCAGCTTTGCGTTGAGCACGTTGTGAGGAATCTTGCGCATGTTGAGCATCTTGCTCAGTAACTCGGATATTTCCACGCTGGTGGTACCGACGAGTACCGGGCGGCCAAGGTTTCTCATCTCCTCAATCTCGTCGATGACGGCCCTGTACTTCTCGCGTGCGGTCTTGTATACGCGGTCATCCATATCGTTACGAGCGATGGGGCGGTTTGTCGGAATCTCAACAACATCCAGCTTGTAGATATCCCAGAACTCTCCAGCCTCTGTGCTTGCCGTACCTGTCATACCCGCCAGTTTGTGATACATGCGGAAATAGTTCTGGAGAGTGATGGTGGCGAAGGTCTGTGTGGCGGCCTCTATGCGCACGTGCTCCTTGGCCTCGATAGCCTGGTGCAGTCCGTCGCTCCAGCGGCGGCCTTCCATGATACGTCCAGTCTGCTCGTCAACAATCTTCACCTCGCCGTCCATGACAACATACTCGTCGTCCTTGTTGAACATAGTGTATGCCTTGAGGAGCTGTTGCAGCGTGTGCACGCGCTCACTCTGTACGCCATAGTATGCCAGCAGCTCATCTTTCTTGTCGATACGCTGCTCGTCTGTCAGTCCGGCCTCGTTCTCAAGAGCCGAGAGCTGGCTTGTTATATCGGGCAACACGAAAAGGTCCTTGTCGTTAACCTGTCGGGCGAGCCATTCTGTACCCTTGTCGGTAAGGTCGCAAGATTTCAGTTTCTCGTCAACGACAAAGTACAGTGGCTCAACAGCCTCAGGCATCCTGCGGTTGTTGTTCTCCATGTAAATCTCCTCAGTCTTGAGCATACCAGCCTTTATACCCTCTTCAGAGAGATATTTGATGAGAGGCTTGTTCTTGGGCAAGCACTTGTACGAACGGTACAAGGCGAGGAAGCCCTCGTCGAGTAGCTTCTGGTCGTTGGTCTTCTGTCCCTCGCCGATTTTCTGCTTTGCTACGGCAAGAAACTCCGTAGCCAATTTGCGCTGTACATCATACAGACGCTCTACGAGTGGCTGATACTGCTCGAACATCTGGTCATCGCCCTTAGGGATAGGACCAGAGATGATGAGCGGAGTACGTGCGTCGTCAATAAGCACGGAGTCGACCTCATCGACAATGGCATAGTTGTGGCGGCGCTGTACGAGGTCGGCGGGTGACATGGCCATGTTGTCGCGCAGGTAGTCGAAACCAAACTCGTTGTTTGTACCGAATGTGATGTCGGCCTGATAAGCCTTGCGGCGGTCTGCTGAGTTGGGACGATGCTTGTCTATACAGTCTACGGAAAGACCGTTGAACATGTAGAGTGGTCCCATCCACTCAGAGTCACGCTTGGCAAGATAGTCGTTGACGGTAACGACATGAACACCATTGCCTGTGAGGGCATTCAGGAATACGGGGAGTGTGGCTACGAGGGTCTTTCCCTCACCAGTTGCCATCTCGGCGATTTTTCCCTGATGCAGTACTATACCGCCGAAGAGCTGCACGTCGTAGTGTATCATGTCCCACTTGAGGTCATTGCCTCCGGCTGTCCAGTGGTTGTGGTATATGGCCTTGTCTCCGTCAATTGTTACAAAGTCGTTCTTCGGGTTTGCTGCCAGCTCACGGTCGAAGTCGGTTGCCGTAACTACAGTTTCCTCGTTCTCGGCAAATCGTCTTGCAGTGTCCTTGACGATACAGAACGCTGTTGGCATAACCTCGTTAAGAGCCTGCTCGTAGATGTCGAGCACCTCTTTGTCGAGCTTGTCGATCTGGTTGAATATCTCCTCCCTTTCATCGATAGGGGTGTCTTCGATAGTTGCCTTGAGTTTTTCTATCTGGGCTTTCTGCTCCTTTGCAGAATCCTGAACATAAGCCTGTATCTCCTTGGTCTTGGCTCTCAGCTCGTCGTTGCTCAGTTTCTGAATATCGGGATAAACAGCCTTGACTTTCTCTACCAGAGGCTGGATCAGTTTCATGTCCCGGCTTGATTTGTCGCCGAACAATGACTTTAATAATTTGTTGAAGTTCATTATTGTGATATTGTTATTGTTTTCTATTGTCTTATAGGGTGCAAAATTAATAATAATAATCCGTAAAACGCACTCTTTTCCAAATAATTTGTCAAATGAGTGTGTCGCATCTCTGCTTTTCCTGTTGCCTCCAAATAAGCGTAATCAGAAAAGCGGAGCTGCCGAACAGGCGTTGGGAGCCCTTATTCTAATGCTTTTGGCTATGGTGGGAGCTATCCTGTCCACCGTAACCTGTGTTGTTATGCGTTGCGGTTTTGTTCCTGCTCCATAAATAATGATAGGGAAGGGAACAAATCCGGAGCGGCTTGTGAATGTCTCTTGAGTGTCTTCGTTGAGCAGCCTCCATCCCGGTGTCACCTCGATGGTTATATCGCCATTGAGGTTAGGGTTGAAGCCGTTTCTTATCTTTAGAATGTCATTATTGCCGGCAAGAAGTCTCTCGCTGGTATATACATCGCTTATTCCAGAGCTGAGCACGAGAAACTCCTGTGAACGGTTGAGCACTTCCGATATGCTTACCCTTTTCTGCTCTATGAGTTTGTGGTTCAGGTATATCTGATTTCGGAAGCAAGCCTCGGCATACATTCCCTGGCCATATATGGCGCTAAGGTACATGTTGAGAAGATTGGCCGTGCGGTTGATATAGAAGGTACCTGTGGGAATGCGGTATTTTTCCAGATTGGCAACTGTTTCCGTGGCATATCCCGTACTTGTTATGACGAAGAGAGCATTCTCCTTGCCAATTTCCTTCTCTATGCCTTCGATGAGTTTTTCGAGCGTCTTGTCCAATCTCATGTACACGCTCTCCATCTCCGTCTTCCAGTCTGTTACGGCTGTGCCATCGGGTTGGGTTGCGGCGAGGGTGATGTTTATCATGTCTGATGTATCATCCTTGCCCATTGCTGTAGACTTTATCACCTGAAGAGACATGTCCACAACGGCATCATTGGTCGCAGTTTTGTCCTTGATGCTTTGGGTTGATATGGAGGTGTACGCCTTGAACCATGCCGGCGGTGTAGCACCATAGTATGTCGATGTTCTCCATTTGCCTGTTTTCCCGTCTATCCATATAGCTGCATCGGCGGCATGGCCTGCTGAGAGAATGGCAGTCTCGGGGTCGGCGGCAACAGAGTAGACTATGGCTGTGCCGTTGCTGCTTATCTTCATCTCATCGCCAACGGTTGACGTGGCAAGCTTGGCTGGCGAGAGATAGTGCTTGCTATCTTCAATGCAGAATACTGGTCTGAGCGTCGAGCGGTCGAGCCACTTGCTGGCCACTATTCCATGATAGTAAGGTGTTGTGCCTGTTGACAATGTAGCGGCGGCAGAAGCCTTGTCGACAGGCGCATACGGATAGCTTGCTGCATCGTAGACTATGCTCTCTGCAAACAGCTTGCGCAGTCCGCCCTGACAGTAGAGTGGGGAGAACGCCTCGATGTAGTCGGTACGTAGCTGGTCTATTGTGATGTTGACGACAAGTCTTGGTGCAAGCTGGAATGCCTGCATCTCTGTAGCGGTCAGCGCCGCAATTATTATGGCTATATAGCGGTTCATGTTTACTGCTTTTTATTTCGCATCAATATCACGGTATTCCTTATCAGCAAAGATAATGCCAAAATCAGAACACCCTCAGCATAGTGTTGCACGAGGCCTGCTGCTATGCCGAGTGCCAGACATGCTGTTTGTCCTTTGTGCCACCAGTGTATCTTACCCTTTCTCTCCAACTTTATCATGGGGTAAAGGGCAATGAGCGATATTGGGTTTAGGATGAGAATCTGAAAGTTGAGGCTCACAGTTGGATGTTGTGAGAATATCATCAGGAACAATACCACGCCTGCCAGTCCTGTTGCTACGAGTGTTGCAGCATCAAGTATCCAGAAAGCCTTGCGCCTCCTCGCCTCGTAGATGGTTACACCTATTATAATAATAGCTATCAGGCAGGCACACATCCTTGGAGTTATGGATTGGAAGCCGTCTGCTGTTTGAGGTCTTATTCCGGCGGCCATATCACGTGATATGATGTATCGTTCTTCCCGGACCATCTTGCGTGTCTCTCCGTTGCTGTCGGTAATGGTTGCTTCCGAGAAGTCCCGCATAAGGTTCTCCGGCAGGAACTGCTGTTCGGAACGGTCAGTCTTCAGATCGGCCTTTACTCCCAGAACCAGGTCGTTGCCAAATGATGACCATCTGTGGTCTGCAGTCTTGCTGTGACACATGTCTCTGAAGCTTGGAGCATCCCATGTCTCAGGGGCGTAGCCGACCTTGCCGGATATGTTCTCTGTCAGAATGTCACGGGCCCTTGTCGTGCAGTTGTTATAGAAACAGTTATATCTGTATGTTGCATTCTCAGGCTTGCTGTTCTCGTCAATTGCTGCAATAATAGCTTTTTTCTCTTCCCGCCTAAGGTTCAGCACCTGCTCGTATACCCATCGCCCCTCGTATGTGTACTCGTCAAAGAAATTGCCGAATGATGTTATGCCAATCATATAGTCTGTCAGTCCGAGGATGAACCTTGCAACGAAAAAGTTTTGCCTGAACGAGAACATTCCGTAGTTGACGACTATGTCGGCATGTCTTGTCGTGTCGCAGATCCGAATGGCCGTATGCCCATATAGGGTGTAGACTTCTTCACCAGGACCACATGTGAGCAGCGAGATGGTTATCCCGTCGTATTCATTGGCTTCAAGGCTATCAGCCGGAGCTGTCTTGGCAGCTTGTGCCATTGTGCAGACAAGTAGGCAAACTATGCCTAAAATACATTTAAAACCTTTCACGATGCAAAAATAACTTATATTTCTGACTTAACGTGCGTTTATATCGAATTTTTTCAATACTTTTGCAATCAAATTTGAAAATGCGAACAAATTATATTCATCAAATGAGAAAATTTCTGTGTTTCGCCACCTTGCTTTCGGTAGCTCTGACTTCTTTTGCTCAGAGTGGCACCAATTCGCCATATAGCCAATATGGACTGGGGCAATTGTCCGAGCAGTCTGGTGGTTTCAACCGTGGAATGAACGGACTTGCACTTGGCTTTCATGAGCATAATCAGGTCAATCATCTCAATCCTGCATCATATTCGGAAATAGATAGCCTTACATTCATTTTTGATGTCGGTATGTCTGGGCAGGTAACCAATTTCAAGGAAGGTGGCAAGAAGCTGAATGCCAACAATGCGGATTTTGAGTATGCTGTTGCCGCATTCCGTGCCTTCAGGCATCTGGGTGTGAGCTTTGGTATTCTTCCATATACTAATGTCGGTTACAACTACTCGCAGACGGTTGAGCTTAATGATGGCAACAAGACTGTAGCCACCAATACCTACTCCGGTACGGGAGGCATTCACCTCGTGTATCTTGGTGCAGGCTGGCAGCCTTTGCGTGGTCTCTCCATTGGCGCAAATGTCGGTTATCTTTGGGGAGGATATACACGTACTGTTGTCAACAGTTATAGCGACAGCTATGCCAACTCACTTGTCAAACGCTATACGGCCGACGTGCGAAACTACAAGTTGGACTTTGGCTTGCAGTATACTGCCAAGCTGTCGAAGAAAGATGAGCTGACCATTGGACTGAGCTATTCGCTTGGTCATGAGATTGGTGGCGAGCCATTGCTCGAAATAGTATCGCAGAATACCCAGACTGGTGTTGCCGATACTACCTCCAGTGCCAACTCGGGCAATAAGTTGCAGTTTGAGATACCCCACTCTTATGGCGTAGGCTTTATGTATAACCATAATAATAAGGTGAAGGTGGGCGTGGACTATAACCTCCAGCAATGGTCAAAGGTGAAGCATCCCGTTTCTGTAGGCGGCGATGGCGCGGCACTTTATCAGATGGCTGAGGGAATGTTCAACGACCGTCATAAGATTACCCTTGGAACAGAGATTTGTCCTGGAGCAGAGAGCCGCTCCTTCATCAAGCGCATCCGCTATAGGGCTGGTGTCTCCTATACCTCGCCTTATTTGAAGATTGGCAACCAGGACGGACCAAAGGAGTTTAGTGCAAGCGTGGGATTTGGTATTCCTATTATGAATGCATACAATAGCCGCTCCATTCTGAACATCAGCGGAAAGTGGGTAAATCTCAAGGCAGGACAGTTCATTACAGAGAATACTTTCATGCTGAATATCGGACTGACGTTCAACGAGCGCTGGTTCGCAAAGTGGAAGGTTGAGTAGCCCATGCGACGTGTTGTCTATCTCCTCGGGCATGTTGTTTTCATGTGCCAGTTGTTTTCCTTACTTTCCTCATGCGAGGACCGTAAGGAGCATATAGCCGCAGCCATTCTTGACCGCGACTCTGTTGCCATGATGACCAGCTACGGGGTGAACACGCTTATCTCGGACTCTGGTGTCATAAAGTACCGTATCGTAACAGAGAGATGGGAGGTAAACCAGGCACGCAACCCCTCAAGATGGATATTTGACAAAGGATTGTTCCTTGAGCAGTTCGATGAGAAATTCCATGTGGAGTCGTACATACAATGTGATACAGCATATTATTTCGACCAGATGAAGCTGTGGGAGCTGCGCTCACGCGTCAGAATACTCACCAAGTCGGGAATGCGGTTTAGCAGCGAGAAGCTCTACTGGGACGAGCGCCGTCATGAACTTTATTCAGACGTGTACTCACATCTTGTCACTCCGGAGCGGGAGTTGCAGGGAAGCTATTTCCGCAGTAATGAGAGCATGACGAAATATTATGTGACAAATTCCAAGGGTGCCTTCGAGAAGCAGGACATAGACGGATCGGCCAACGATACTGATAGTGCCAAGCTGGCTAAGGATTCTTTGCAGAAGGAGATGAGAAGCCCCCACATGCCGCACAGCACGAGAGGGCTTGCTAATTAATGAGAGCAACAGAGCGTGCTGACGTTTGTCTGCTATAACAAAATAGATTATAATAACCCCAATAGCAAATGGAGTCATCAATCAACTTACCGTTAGTTCTATACATATTTCTCACCATGGCGTTGTCAGCCTTTTTCTCGGGTATGGAGATAGCGTTCGTGTCGAGCAACCGCATGCTTGCCGAGATGGACAAGGAACGCAACGCCAGCACACAGCGGTTCCTGACATTTTTCTACAAACATCCCAATGGCTTTGTCTCTACCATGCTGGTCGGCAACAATATCGTTCTCGTCATCTATGGTATACTCATTGCCCGTCTGTTTGACAACACTATATTCAGCGGCATGGACCCGGCCTTTACCGTTCCTGCCGACACCATACTCTCTACGCTTATAGTACTGTTTACAGGCGAGTTCCTGCCGAAGACACTATTCAAGAGCAATCCCAACAGGCTTCTTGCATTGTTTGCCCCTTTGGCTTATCTGTTCTACGTTGTCCTGTGGCCAATAAGCAAGTTCTCAACACTCATATCTAAGTGGCTTCTGCGTATTTTTGGCATGCAGTCGGAGAAGGAGTCTGGCGATGACGAGGGCTTTACTAAAGTAGACCTCGACTATCTCTTGCAGACCAGTATAGAGAATGCGCGCAGTGAGGAGGATATAGATGACGAGGTGAAGATTTTTCAGAATGCGCTTGAGTTTACAGATACAAAGGTACGCGACTGTATGATACCGCGAACAGAGATAAAGGCTGTTGACATGGAGACATGTACATTGCAGCAGCTTGAACAAATGTTCATCGAGAGCGGCAACTCAAAGATAATTGTATACCAGGACGATATTGACCATGTAGTAGGCTACATTCATAGCTCCGAGATGTTCCGCTCACCGGAAAGCTGGAAGGAGAAAATCATCACCGTACCTTTTGTGCCAGAGACTATGGCTGCACAAAAGCTGATGCGTCTTTTTATGCAACAGAAGAAGAGTTTGGCCGTAGTTGTTGACGAGTTTGGCGGAACCAGCGGAATTGTTGCACTTGAGGACATTGTCGAGGAGATATTCGGAGATATCGAGGACGAGCATGACAGTTCCAAGTATGTGGCTCAGAAGACCGAAAACGGGGAGTATATACTCTCTGCCCGTCTTGAGATTGACAAGGTCAACGAGATGTTTGGTCTTGAACTTCCAGAAAGTGATGATTATATGACTATTGGCGGACTCATCCTCCACTATTACGAGAGTTTCCCCAAGCTCAACGAGGTTGTAACCATAGGCAAGATGGAATTCAAGATATTAAGAAATACAATGACCAAAATCGAACTTGTTAAGCTTAAAATGCTCAAATGAGGCCTTTTGTGGGCTTAAAATATGTGGCTAAAATCATTTTTCGAACGAAATATTCCCTCGTTTGATAATTATTTTGTATTTTTGTGCCAATTTTGTGAATAAAGAATAAAACAAAACAATAAAAACAACAAAAAGTAATGGCAGCATTAGGAAAAATCAGAAGCAAGGGACTTGTCCTCATCTGTATTATCGGATTGGGTCTCTTTGCGTTCATTGCCGAAGAGCTGGTACGTTCTTGCGAGTCATCTCGCAATGACCAGAGACAGCAGATAGGCGAAGTGTTAGGAGAGAAAATCAACATGATGGATTTCTCTAAGCTTGTAGATGAAGTTACTGAGGCTATGAAGCTTCAGGGACAGGACAACCTCAACGAGGCTCAGCTCTCGCAGCTCCGCGACGGAGTTTGGCAGACCATGGTTCAGTACAAGGTCGTTGCTAACGAGTGTGAGGCTCTGGGACTTACCGTTACCGACGAGGAAGTTCAGAACATACTCAAGCAGGGTACCAATCAGATGCTTATCTCCACTCCTTTCGTTAACAGGCAGACAGGTCGTTTCGACGTAAACACTCTGCAGCAGTTCCTCGCTCAGTACAAGCAGGCTAAGACAGCTAACCCACAGGCTGCTCAGCAGATGGAAACTGTTTACAAGTATTGGACATACATCGAGAAGACCCTACGTCAGCAGACTCTTATTCAGAAGTACCAGTCACTTCTCGCTCATTGCCTCCTCTCTAATCCTGTTGAGGCAAAGATGGCTTTCAAGGATGCTACCGAGGAGTCGAAGGTAGAGGTTGCTGCATTCCCATACTCCGACATTCAGGACGACAAGGTACAGGTTGCCGAGTCTGACCTAAAGGCAAAGTATGGTGAGTTGAAGGAGCGTTTCTCACAGTATGTTGAGAGCCGTGACATCAAGTTCATTGACATTCAGGTAAAGGCTTCTGCTGCTGACCGTGCAGCTCTGAAGAAGGACTTCGCCAACTATCAGAAGGAGCTTGCTGAGGCTGAGAACCCTGGTGACGTTGTTCGCAAGAGCACATCTTCCGTTCCTTATCTCGGCATTCCTCTCACCAAGGAGGCTTATCCTTCTGACATTGCAGCCCGTCTCGACTCTATGGCTGTTGGTCAGGTTTCCGCACCCGTTGAGAATACTTTTGACAACACTCTAAATATTATCCGTCTCATTGCCAAGCAGCAGCTTCCCGACTCTGTACAGTATCGCATGATTCAGGTTGGTGGCAATACTGTTGAGGAGGCGCATAAGCGCGCAGACTCTATCTACACAGCCCTCAAGGGTGGTGCAGAGTTCGCTGTTGTAGCAAAGAACTATGGACAGACTGGCGAACAGGTATGGATGACATCACGCCAGTATCAGTCTGCTCCTTCCATGGACAAGGATACACGTAACTATATAGAGAGCCTTAACACCATGGCTCCTAACGAGATTAAGAATATTGAGCTTGCTCAGGGCAACCTTATCCTTCAGGTCACTGACCGTAGGGCTATGGTTACCAAGTATCAGGCAGCTGTTATCAAGCGTGTCATCGACTTCTCTAAGGACACTTACCGTACGGCATACAACAAGTTCAGTTCTTTTGTAAGCGCTAACTCTACTATTGCAGATATCGACAAGAACGCAGCAAAGAGCGGCTATAAGTTCCTTGAGATGAAGGATGTTACCTCTACACAGCATGGTATTGCCAATATCCGTGCCACACGTGATGCACTCAAGTGGCTCTTCGAGGAGGCTAAGGAGGGTGAAGTATCACCTATGTACGAATGTGGCGACAACGATCACCTGCTGCTCGTAGCCTGCACAAAGGTTCATCCTGTAGGCTACCGTGACCTTTCAGATGCTCAGGTAAAGGAAATCGTTAAGGCTGAGGTTCTTCGCGACAAGAAGGCTGAGCAGATTGAGGCTAAGCTTGCAGGCGTAAACTCAATAGCTGCTGCTAAGGCAAAAGGTGCAAAGGTTCAGACCATCGAGCAGGTGACATTCGCTGCTCCTGTATTTGTCCAGACAACAGGTGCCAGTGAGCCGGTCCTCAGCGGAGCCGTTGCAGCAACAGCCAAGGGCAAGTTTGTATCTGCCCCTGTCAAGGGTAATGCCGGTGTATACCTGTTCCAGGTTGCTGACAAGAAGCAGAACGCAAGCAAGTTTGACGTTAAGGAGCAGGAGGCTCGTCTGCGTCAGAAGGCTATGCAGTATGCAAGCAACTTCATGAGCGAGCTTGTCATCAAGGCAAACATTGTTGACAACCGCTATCTGTTCTTCTAAGATACACATTATTATATATATATTATAGAAAGTCAGGAAGCTTTGCCTTCCTGACTTTTTTTGCTCCATATCTCACGATATATTTTGGCTCGTATCATAAAATTCTGTATATTTGCACAAAGAACCACAAGTATGGGCTCTGTGGAAAAACATGGGAAAGGATAAATGAAGGCGCCTTTTCCCACAAACATTTGCGTTGGCGGTTGCACTGCTTTGCGTTGGCGATTGCAATGCTTTGCGTTGGCGATTGCAATGCTTTGTGTTGGCAGATGCAATGCTTTGCGTCTGAGATTGGCAAAACTGGCACAGAAATCGTCAGTCATATTTTGGATAAGAGAAAAGGGAGGAAACTCACCATATACGGGTCACTGTAGCCCACAGGAAATTTATGCTGCCCCAAAGTGTGTCTTATTCCCTTGTTAGGGAAGAAAGAATGTGGAGAAAACTTCTGACATTAAACGAAACAACAATTATGGGAAGAACAAAATTTTCGCAACATGAGATTGATATCATCGCCATGCTCCTAAGGCGAAAGTCTGCTGGGACTCGCTTCCAGCAGAAAGCTATAAGGCATCAGCTGCGCGTAAACTTCGAGTTCAATATCTCCGACTTCAACGAGCCTGGCAAAGCGTTTGGTGACGAGGAGCTTCGGCAGGCTATCAGGCGCGGGGCCATACAGATACTTGATGATGCCACCATTGCCGCTATGAAGGAGAAACGGGCCAGGGATAAGGCTCGCGACGAGGCAGCAAAAGAACAGGAGGCGTTGGATAATGGGGCTACCGATTGGAAGGAAGCCTTGAAGGAGTGGGAAGCATGGAAAGCTGCTGATGATGGTGGCAAGGACCAAACGTGAACAGCTCATGTACATAACTCTTTTCTCTTATCTCAAACCTTTTACTCATATTTATAATTCTATTAAGGTGGGTTCTATCACTTTCTTCACCTTGGACCCACTGACTAAGTGGCAGTAAGTGATAGAACCCACCTTGAACTTTAACCTTCTAAAACTACTATTATGACAGAGAAAGAACTTAAATCTATTGCTGGAAACTTCGAAATGGAAGGTGTTGTCCTTTCGGTGCTTCCTCTTGGCAACGGCCTAATCAACGATACTTACATTGTAAGAACGGCAGGTCATGACACAGACTATGTCCTACAACGCATCAACAATAGCATCTTCAAGAATGTCGACCTATTGCAGCATAATGTTATGACCGTCACAAACCATATCAGAAAGAAACTCGCCTCACAAGGTGTTACCGACCTTGACCGCCGGGTTTTGCGCTTTATCACAACACGTGACGGAAACAGTTATTATATCGATATGAGCGGAAGGTTCTGGAGAATGTCGGTTTTTATAGCTGGTGCACATACCTACAATGCCGTTACTCCTGAATATGCCTATTGCGCAGGCAAGGCGTTCGGCAATTTCGAGGCTATGCTTGTAGACCTTGATGAACCGTTGGGCGAGACAATCCCAGACTTCCATAACATGGAACTGCGCATGAGCCAGTTGCGTGAGGCCATGGCAGCTGATGCCTGCGGAAGGTTGTCAGAGGTGCGCGACATGATAGCCACCATCGAGGCTAATGCCTACGAGATGTGCAGGGCCGAGCGCATGGGGCGTGAGGGATTACTTCCCAAACGTGTTTGCCATTGCGACACCAAGGTCAATAACATGATGTTTGATGACGATGGCAATGTACTGTGTGTCATAGACCTTGATACCGTAATGCCAAGCTTTGTATTCTCTGACTATGGCGATTTCTTGCGCACTGCCTCGAATGCCGTAGCTGAGGATTGTCCTGATATCAGCAAGGTGGAATTCCGCCGTGATATATATGAGGCTTTTACTAAGGGCTACCTGGAGTCTGCTGATAGCTTCCTCACTCGTACGGAAAGGGAAAACCTGCCCTATGCGGTAGCACTCTTCCCGTTCATGCAATGTGTGCGTTTTCTGACGGACTACATCAATGGCGATTCATATTACAAGATAAAGTACCCTACCCACAACCTCGAACGGGCACGCAACCAGCTGGCTTTCTTCGAGAAGGTGAAGGATCTGAAATGACATGTGCCAAGTCAAGGGCAAAAGCTAATAAAAAGCAGTAGGACATGCCTGATGCGTGTCCTACTGCTTATATCAGTTTCCTAGCGTTCTGAAATTATCATTTATCTGCTCAAGAGGAACTCTTTGAAGTCGCTGAATTGTGCGGACATCGGTACGGAGAGTTTCTTTCCCTTCATAAACTCGGCAAGCCGCTCTGGTATCTGCACGTCTGCTTGCAGTATGCTGTCCACCTTCTCCTTGAACTTTGCGGGATGAGCAGTCTCCAGGAATACTCCTGTCTCACCATCATGCAGCAAGTCCTTAAGAGCCTGATAACCGCATGCACCATGCGGGTCAAGCACATATCCCGTAGTGGCATGGCATTGTCTCATGGTCTGGGCAATCTGCTCGTCAGAGTATGTTGCTCCGCTAATCTCTGCCGATATGTCAGCATGACAGCCCTTGTATAGGTCGATAATCCTTGCAAAGTTGCTTGGGTCACCAACGTCCATGGCGTTTGCAAGTGTCTGGATGCTTGGCTTGGGCTCGTATTTCCCGCTCTGCAGATAGTTGTAGAATATGTCGTTGGCATTATTGGCGGCTATAAATCGCTTTACAGGCAGACCCATCCTCTTGCCGAAGAGTCCTGCCGTGATATTTCCGAAGTTGCCGCTCGGCACACAAATCACCATGTTGTCGCCCTTGCCGAGTCTCTTCATCTGGGCATAGGCGTTGAAGTAGTAGAATGCCTGAGGAAGGAAGCGCGCCACGTTGATGGAGTTGGCTGAGGTGAGGTTCATATGTGCGTTGAGTTCGCCGTCCATGAAAGCACTCTTCACCAAGGCCTGGCAGTCGTCAAATACTCCATCCACCTCTATGGCGGTTATATTCTTGCCGAGAGTAGTGAACTGGCTCTCCTGAATGTTGCTCACTTTCCCCTTTGGATAGAGGACATATACATGTATGCCTTCCACTCCCAGGAAACCGTTGGCTACGGCAGAGCCTGTGTCACCGGATGTTGCCACGAGCACGTTGACCTGCTTCTTGCCTTCCTTGCGGATGAAGTACTGCAACAGCCTTGCCATGAACCGCGCGCCTACATCCTTGAATGCCAGCGTAGGTCCGTGGAACAGCTCAAGCGAGTATATATTCTCTTCCACCTTTACGGCTGGTGTGTCGAAAGCCAGCGTGTCGCAAACTATGTCGTTAAGAGCCTTTTCCTCAACATCCTCACCAAAGAAAGCCTGTGCCACGTGGCAGGCCATCTCCTGGAATGACATCTTGTCTATGTCCTCAAAGAAACTGCTGGGCAGGGACTTTATCCGTTCAGGCATGTACAGACCTCTGTCGGGTGCGAGACCTCTTACAACGGCCTCCTCAAGGGTGGCAAGTGGTGCCTTGCCGTTTGTGCTGTAATATTTCATATCTGCTTAGTTGTTTCGTTTTGTCGGGGGATTATTGTGTCAGTCCCGCTTTAGTAATTCATAAACTCGTCCATGAACTCGTTGAGACGCAGCAAACCATAGCTGCCCTGTACGCATGCCACCTCGTCGAATGTCTGTGTGCCGTCTGGCTCTATTCCCTTGTGCCATATCAGAAATGGTACAGGCTCGTCTACATGAGTCCTAATCTCTACTGGAGTGGGGTGGTCTGGAAGAACGGCTATGCATACAGGCTCATCCCATGCCGCCACAGCTTCATATATAGGTTTCACAATCCTGCTGTCGAGATATTCGATGGTCTTTATCTTCAGTTCCAGGTCTCCGTCATGTCCGGCCTCGTCGCTTGCCTCAAGATGGAGAAATACGAAATCGTCCTTTGCCAGGGCTTCTATGGCAGCCTGTGCCTTGCCTTCATAATTGGTGTCGGCAAGTCCTGTTGCTCCGTCTACGATAATGTTGTGCAGTCCGGCATAGTGGCCAATGCCCCTTATAAGGTCGACAGCCGAAATCACGTCACCGCTCTTTACCTGCGGATAGAGGTCCATGATGGTTTTCATGGACGGCCTGTAGCCTCCGCTCCATGGCCATATGCTGTTGGCCTTGCCATGGCGTTGCTGGTTTAGCGGATGGCTTGATAGTATGGCCTGTGATTTGATAATCAGCTCGTTGATGAGGTCTGCCGTCTGCTGGGGCGTCATCCTACCAGTCTCGCTGTCATCGCCTGTAGGGTCATAGCCTGGTTCTGGCTTTACGAGCAGAGGCTCCCATAATTCGTTGGGATGGTCGTGTGGCGGAGCGCAAACTATGTGCTTGCTTGCCCCTTTAATTATTAAAAGGTGCCGGTATTGTATGCCTGTTATGAATTTCACCCTGTCGTTGCCCAGCCCGGCATCGAGAGCCTTTATCAGCTCGTCGCCTTGCTCGGTAGTCAGGTGTCCGCCGTGATGGTTCTTTATCCTTCCGTCCTCTATCTCTATGATGTTGCATCTTATCGCCATGTCCTCGGGAGCCATCTCGTAGCCTATGCTCGCTGCCTCAAGCGGGCCTCGGCCTTCATAGACCTTGTTGAGGTCGTAACCCAGAATAGCCGTGTTGGCAACCTCGCTGCCAGGCATGAATCCTGCCGGTATGGTGTGCAGGCGTCCTGTTTTTCCCTCTCTTGCGAGCATGTCCATGTATGGTGTGTGGGCATGTTGCATTGGGGTCTTGCCTCCGAGTCTTTCCACAGCATGGTCTGCCATGCCGTCGCCAAGTATTATAATGTGTTTCATGTTGTTGTCCTGTAATCAGATGTTGGCAATTGACATAATGTTAGCAAACACACCGGCGGCCGTTACGCTGGCTCCTGCTCCGTAGCCCTGTATCTGCATGGGGTATTCCTTGTATCTCTCCGTGGTCAGCAGCACAATGTTGTTGCTTCCCTCCAGGTTGTAGAACGGGTGGTTCCGGTCAACGGCCTTTAGCGATACGTTTGCCTTGCCTCCCTCCATAGTAGCCACAAACCTCCATCTCTTTCCTTCCTGTTCCAGCTTCTGTCTCTTGTTTTCGAAGTCTTCGTCAAGCGTGGGCAGCTTCTGCCAGAAGGAGTCGAGCGAGCCCTCAAAGAAGTCATTTGGTATGAAGAGGTTTTTCTCTACGTCCTCCTGCTCAATCTTATATCCGGCCTCGCGGGTAAGGATTACAAGTTTCCTTATCACATCCGTTCCGCTGAGGTCTATGCGTGGGTCTGGCTCACTGTAGCCTTGCTCCTTGGCCCTTCTGACGGTTTCGGAGAATGGCACGTCGGCTGCAATCTCGTTGAAGATGAAGTTGAGCGTGCCGCTCAGTACAGCCTCAATCTTCAGTATCTTGTCACCAGAGTTGCACAGGTCGTTGATGGTTCCGATAATGGGCAATCCCGCACCAACATTTGTCTCGAAGCGGAATTTCACGCCTCTCATCATGGCTGTAGTCTTCAGTCTGATGTAGTTGCTGTATTTAGACGAGGCTGCAATCTTGTTGGCTGCTATGACGCTGATGTTTCGCTCAAGGAAGCTTTGGTATAGCTGTGCGATATCTGCCGATGCCGTACAGTCTACGAATACCGAATTGAATATGTTCATCCCTATGATGGCATCGCGCAATTTCTCTGGCGAGCTTGGCTCAGAGGCCTTTAGCTGTTCCTGATAGTTGTCCAAGTCTATGCCGTCGCGGCTGAAGATGGCGTTGTGCGAGCTTGCTATGCCGACAACGTTGAGCTTCAGGCGTGAATGTTCCTTCAATTCCTCATACTGAGAGCGTATCTGCTCTATGAGCTTTCCGCCAACCGTTCCGACTCCACAGATGAAGAGGTTCAGCACCTTGTATTCTGACAGGAAGAACGAGTCGTGCAGCACGTTGAGCGATTTGCGCAGGTAGCGTCCGTCCACAACAAATGATATGTTTGTCTCTGATGCTCCCTGTGCGCAGGCGATAACGCTTATGCCGCTTCGTCCCAGCGTGCCGAAGAGCTTTCCGGCAATACCGGGGGTATGCTTCATGTTCTCACCTACGATGGCTATGGTGGCGAGTCCGCTTTCGGCGTGCATGGGGAACATGGCACCAGTCTCTATCTCTTTGGCGAACTCGTTGTTGAGTACTGCCACTGCCTTGTCGGCATCCTGGTCGCGGACACCAATTGATGTGGAGTTCTCGGAAGAGGCCTGCGACACCAGGAACACGCTTATGCCTCTGTCGGCAAGAGCGGTGAAGATGCGGCGGTTGACACCGATAACACCGACCATCGACAATCCTGTTACCGTGATGAGGGTGGTGCCGCTAATGCTCGATATACCCTTTATGGGCTTCTGGTTGTTCTCTATCTTGTTCTTTATGATGGTTCCGGATGCCTCGGGGTTGAAAGTGTTCTTCACCCTTATTGGTATGTTCTTCACACATACGGGGTAGATGGTTGGAGGATAGATGACCTTGGCTCCGAAGTTGCAAAGCTCCATAGCCTCTATGTAGCTCAGCTCGTTGATGGTGTAGGCTGTCTTTATAACCTTCGGGTCAGCGGTCATGAAGCCGTCAACGTCTGTCCATATCTCAAGAATGTCTGCGTTGAGAGCTGCTGCAATGATGGCAGCCGTATAGTCGCTACCGCCTCTTCCGAGATTGGTGGTCTCCTCCGAGTCTCTGTCGCGTGAGATAAAGCCGGGAACGAGCGAGATGCGTGGAAGGTCGGTGAATGTCCTTACAACCAATTCGTTGGTAAGTTCGGCATCCAGTACGTGCTTGCCGTTTTTGTCTACGGTCTTTATGAACTCCTGCGAGTCAAACCATTTGGCTCCCCTGATGAGGGTTGCCACAATGAGTGAGCTCAGGCGCTCACCATAGCTGACGATGGCGTCCTGGGTCTTCTCTGAGAGATCATGTATCAGGAATACTCCGAAGTAGATGCTGCGCAATTGCTCCAGCAGGGCGTCTACTTTATTAAATAGGTCTTCGCGGGCTTTGGTGTCTGTGATGATGGTATCTATCATCTTGTGGTGGCGGCTTACCATGGCGTCGAACTCTTCCTTCCAAGCCTCGTCACCCTTTAGTGCGAGCTGGGATGTGGCAAGCAGCTTGTCCGTTATGCCCCCGAGGGCACTTACTACAATTACTACAGGTTGTTTCTTGGCCTCGTTCTCTACAATTTGCTTAAGGCTCAGAATACTCTTTACGGAACCTACAGATGTTCCTCCGAATTTTAATACTTTCATTGTTGTTTTTGTCTGTTTGTTAATGCTCCCCATCCCCAGAACAAATGGGGTCATGGCAGAACTTGGGCGCAAAAATACAAAGAATTATTTTCACGACCAACGTTTTTTCGTAGAATTTGTGTAATTTTGTAGCAATATTCGCCCTTGTACTTACATTATACAATTTTGAGTAGGCGATTTAATCATGGTGTAACTATGCGTAATATGTTTGCAAACATCACATTCCTGCGTATGCGGAGACGGCTGTTGACACTTGCTCTTGCAGCTCTTGTCTCTTGCGCTATGGCTCAGAAACGTAGCGCCTGCGAGTATCGCATGGAGATACCTGTATATATTGATTCCATACAGGCCTCTCTACGCTATCCGATGGCATGGACGGCAGTAAGGGGGGACGTCGGTTTCGATGACTGGCGCAGCAAGGCACGGGCCAAAGTCTTCGAGTGCATGGGACCGCAGCCTCCTGCTCCAGACGGATGGAATGTGAGGGTTTTGGCCGAGGAACAGAGAGTCGGCTACAAGGCAAGCAAGATAGAGCTGAACCTCAGCAGGTGGTATCGTGTGACGGCGTATGTGCTTGTGCCCGACGGAAAGGGGCCTTGGCCTGCGGTGAACCTCCTTCACGACCATGGGGCTCATTTGTTTATTGGCAAGGAGAAGATGATACGGCCCATCGCTGAGACTAACGACGTTGTGGAGGATGCGGAGAAATGGGTTCAGAACCTTTATGGAGGACAATATCTCGGAGACTTCCTTGCCAGCCATGGATATGTGGTCTTTTCTGCCGATGCTCCCCTCTGGGGAGAGAGGGGTAGGGCAGAAGGCGTCGACCGCAGCAAGTATGACATCATAGCTGGAAACATGATGATGCTCGGGCAGAATCTATGTGCCTATATGCACTATGACGACATTCGCACAACGGAATTCCTTGCCTCCATACCCAGCGTCGACTCTACGCGCATAGCTGCCGCAGGCTGCTCGATGGGGGCATACAGGGCATGGATGTTGTCGGCCTTGTCCGACAGGGTGAGGTGTGCGGCTTCCGTATGCTGGATGACGACTACGGCTGGCCAGCTGACGACACGCTATGGCAGGAAGGAGAATGGAGGCTTCGCCAATTGCATTCCCTCACTGAGGCGTTATCTCGACTATCCTGACATTGCCTCCCTGGCTGCGCCCAAGCCCGCCCTCTTCATAGCAGGCTCAACGGACAAGCTCTTTCCAGTGCCCGAAGTCAACAAGGCATATTCTGTCATGCGAAAGGTCTGGGAGGATGCCTCGGCATCTGACAGGCTCGTGACAGTGGTGGAGGCTCAGCCCCACGAGTGCAATCTCTCCAACCAAGCCGCCATCCTCGATTTCCTAAACAGATACCTGAAAAGATAGTGTTTATAGAATAATAACATGACCAACGAATACCAACTTCGACTACTGCCACATCAGGCTTCGTCCGAGCAATCCATTGCTGAGTATGTGGCTAAGGACAAAGGACTTGACGTCCGAACCATCACCGCCGTGCGCGTCCTCAAGAAGAGCATCGACGCGCGCCAGCGTACTATATATATTAATGTAAAGGCGAGAGTATATATCAACGAGTTGCCGCAGGATGATGTATATGCTCATACCGACTATCCTGACGTGACAGGCCGTCCGCAGGCTGTTGTCGTTGGAGCCGGGCCGGGAGGACTCTTTGCTGCCCTAAAGCTCATAGAGATGAATGTCCGCCCTGTTGTTGTTGAGAGAGGAAAAAATGTCCACGACCGCAAACGTGACTTGGCGAATATCACAAAGACACAGAAAGTAGACCCCGAGAGCAATTATTGCTTTGGCGAGGGTGGGGCAGGGGCTTACTCTGACGGCAAGCTATACACGCGCAGCAAGAAGCGCGGTCCCATTGACAAGATATTGAATGTCTTCTGCCAGCATGGCGCTTCGGTATCTATTCTTTCTGATGCCCATCCGCATATTGGTACAGACAAGTTGCCAGCCGTAATAGAGAACATGCGCAATACTATAATAAGGTGTGGCGGAGAGGTGCATTTCCAGACAAAGATGACTGCCCTCGTGGCAGATGGGGATAAAGTGGTGGGCATAGAGGCAACAGACATGCTTACTGGACAGACGAGAACGTTCCTCGGTCCTGTAATCCTGGCTACGGGCCATAGCGCAAGAGACGTATACCGCAGCCTTGCTGCAGACGGAGTGGAACTGGAGCCTAAGGGAATAGCCGTTGGCGTGAGGCTTGAGCATCCGGCTCAGCTCATAGACCAGATACAATATCACAACCGGGAGGGACGAGGACGATATCTTCCTGCCGCAGAATACTCTTTTGTCACTCAGGTCGAGGGGCGTGGAGTCTATTCCTTCTGCATGTGCCCCGGAGGCTTTGTCATTCCTGCAGCAACAGGCCCGTCACAGATAGTTGTCAACGGTATGAGTCCTGCCAACCGCGGGACCCGATGGAGCAACTCAGGAATGGTTGTCGAGGTAAGGACTGATGATGTGCCGGGCGATGATGTCCTGCGCATGATGGACTATCAGGAAGAACTCGAGCGGCTCTGCTGGCAGCAGGGCAATATGTCCCAGAAGGCTCCTTCCCAGCGTATGGCTGACTTTGTAAATGGCCGCCTGAGCTACGACCTGCCTGCCTGCAGCTATGCTCCGGGTGTCATCTCCAGTCCCCTTCATTTCTGGATGCCAAAGCCCATAGCGTCAAGGCTTCAACAGGGATTCCGTGATTTTGGCCGCCGCAGCCATGGTTTCCTCACCAATGAGGCCATGCTCATAGCTGTCGAGACCCGTACGTCAAGTCCTGTACGTATAGTCCGCGATGGCGACACGCTCCAGCATGTTCGCCTACAGGGACTCTTCCCGTGTGGCGAGGGAGCTGGATATGCCGGTGGAATAGTCTCTGCAGGAGTTGATGGCGAGAGGTGTGCGGAGAGATGTGCGCAATATATAGCCGCTCGGTAAATAACGATACATGTTATTCGGTAAATAACTAGGTTGTACAGTTTGATGTGCAAAAATTGAATATCCTAATTCTGAAGTTCATGTTTGTAATTGTCGCGCTGTAAGCGCAAAAGCGCATAGCCCAGGGTAGAGCGTAGCGACACCCTGGGTTATTTGATGTAGGTGATGGTCGCGCTGTAAGCGCAAAAGCGTTATCTGCCCTGCTGTTGTCTACGCTTTTGCGCTTAACAGCACGGAATTATTGAGAAGCCTCAATCTAATCGCTTAATGGTTACCAGAGTAGGAGAAAAACAATAAAATTCCTTAAAAGGTTGATTTCTTTGGCAAATTCTTTTGCTGGTTCGGGAAATATTTGTAATTTTGCACCCTGTTTGGAATAAGTATCAAAAAACGAAAACAAAATTTAATCATAGCAATGTCTAAGATTTGTCAGATTACAGGCAAGAAGGCACAGATTGGTTGTAATGTGTCTCACTCAAAGCATCGCACAAAGCGTTCCTTTGACGTTAACCTTTTCAGCAAGAAATTCTACTATGTAGAAGAGGAATGCTGGATTTCCCTCAAGATCAGCGCAGCTGGTCTCCGTCTTATTAATAAAGTTGGACTTGACGCAGCTCTTAAGCAGGCCGTTGCCAAGGGCTATTGCGATTGGAAGGACATTAAAGTTATAGGAGATTAATCACGATGGCAAAGAAAGCTAAGGGCAATAGGGTACAGGTCATTCTTGAGTGTACTGAGATGAAGAATAGCGGTGTAGCTGGCACAAGCCGTTACATCACTACCAAGAACCGCAAGAATACTCCAGAGCGTCTTGAGTTGAAGAAGTATAACCCAATCCTGAAGAAGATGACTCTTCACAAGGAGATTAAGTAATTATAGGAGATAATATCATATGGCAAAAAAAGCGGTCGCTACCCTCCACGAAGGTTCTATGGACGGACGCGCATACACCAAGGTTATCAAGATGGTTAAGAGCCCGAAGACTGGTGCCTACGTTTTCGATGAGCGTATGGTTCCTAACGAGGCTGTTAAGGATTTCTTCAAGAAATAATTCTTTTCTATCTATACATGAGCCGCATGTCATTCTTTGGCATGCGGTTTTTTCGTTGTCTGTGGTATTCCTGGTCTGCGGATTTGGAAGTAGTGGGGAACCGTTTTGGTTAAACTATCTTAAACACCGAAAAAACATCTTTCTTATGCAGGATGATGTGAAACAAAATTTCTATCTTTGCAATAATAATAACGACTTGTGAAGCTTATGATAAAAAGAATACTTTATGCCGCATTCTCAATGATGTTGCTGCTGGGCGTTCCGCAGGATGCCTGTGCAGCCAGCTCCATAGAGATTATCGACAACGATATTACCGCAATCTCCATTTCTGTCTCTGAGTCTACACTCCGCGTGACGGGTGCCTCTGGACTCATGCTCACAATCTACAACGTGGCTGGCGTTCATGTGCAGAGCTTCCGCGTGGAGGGTGCTGACAGACATTACGAGCTCAACCTGCCCAAAGGATGTTACATCGTAAAGTTGGGTAAGGTAGTGCGTAAGATTTCCATTAAGTAATTTTCATTACAGACAGACTTTGCGCCCCTTTTGTGTCCTTATGCTGCTTGTCGTGCTTCTGTTGCAGTCGTGCGGCAGGCAGGAAGCAAACTCCGGCTGTAGTTTTTCGCTCGATTATTACAAGACGTTAGGTACCGCGTCCTATCGGGTGGACTCCCGTGTATTGAGGGAGTCGATAAGGCGTATCATTAAGTCTGACGCCGACTCCATGGTGGCAGACAAGCAAGCAAAAAGTTATTATCTCAAAGGCAACAGCTTTGTATGGATTGACAGGCTCGGTGTAGACTCCCGTGCCGATACCCTGCTTGCCTATCTCCGGACGGTGGAAGCTGATGGCCTGTCGGCAAACAGGTTTTGTGTCGGGCTCATTGAGGCCGACCTGAACAGGATGCGCACCCTTGACTTTGATTCCTGCGGCAATGACATCAACCATGTCGCAGGCCGGCTGGAGTACAGGCTGACCAAGGCTTTCCTTCGCTTTGCCATGGGCAACAGGTACGGCTTTGTCAATCCCTTCGACGTATTCAATAGACTCGACCCTAAGGATGACGACTCCGTGTACGTCAGCTATCATCAGCTTTTTGACATCAGAATGCAGCTGCCGAAGAAGGGGTTCTGCAAGAGCCTTCTCAGGCTGCCTTCAGCTGACAGCCTCGGTACATTCCTTGCATCGCTAAAACCTCAGAACCCTCTTTATTATACCTTGTGCGAGCGGCTTGCCCTTCCGTCGCTTACCAGGGTACAGAGGGAGAAGATACTCGTGAACATGGAACGTTGCCGGTGGCGGCTTGATGACTATCCACACCTGCACGACCGTTACGTATTGGTGAACATACCGTCGTTCATGCTTCGTGCTGTTGATGGCGACAGCATATTCGAGATGAAGATTGGCTGCGGCAGCCTGAAAACCAAGACTCCACTGCTGACCAGCCGTATCAAACGCATGGACCTAAACCCGCAATGGATTATTCCGAAAAGCATCATCCGAAACGACATCGTCAGGCATGCTGGCAGCGAGAGCTATTTCAGCTCACACCGCTATTTCATCCGAGAGCGCAAGACTGGCAAGAAGATGGCGCCCGAAGACGTGTCAGCGCAGATGCTGCTCAGTGGCGACTATCTGGTTATTCAGGAGGGTGGGGCTGGCAACGCCCTGGGCCGCATCATCTTCCGGTTTGACAATAATTTCTCCGTCTATCTTCACGACACGTCCTCGCCGTCTGTATTCTCGCGTGCAGACCGTGGTGTCTCACATGGGTGCGTGAGAGTGGAGCGGCCGATGGACCTGGCGCGCTATCTGCTGGCAGAGCAGGCCGACGGTATAATAGAGAAACTGTTCTATACTGTTACAGCCGATGTGTCGCCATTGGGTAAGAAGCGTGCGGAAATGACGGCCGAGCAGGCTGCTGTAGCTGATACGCTACGCAAAAATATGCTCGTCAAGAGTCTGAATGTAGAGCCGCCTGTTCCTTTATACATTACTTATTATACACTTTATCCTTCGTCAGATGGCACATTGGCGGACTTGCCCGATGTCTATGGTTATGATAAGGTGATTGCGCAATATCTGAGAAACTATCTGTAGGGAATGGCAGACACCATGGATGAGGAAAAGTTGCTGAGGATGCTCGCCGACCCGAAGACCAGCCGTACGGCCTTCGCCGCGTTGGTGAACCAATATGGTCAACAGCTGTATTGGGTTATACGCCGTATGGTCCTTAACCATGAGGATGCAAATGATGTGCTGCAAAATACATTCTTGAAGGCATGGGCTAACCTTGGGGATTTCTATGGTAAGGCCAAACTCTACACATGGCTCTATCGTATTGCCGTCAACGAAAGCCTCGGGTACCTGCGCAAGAAGAAAACGGCCGACAATATTGCAACAGACGACCCGGCTGATGTGGCATCCACGCTTATTGCTGATACCTATTTTGATGGTGACATGACTCAGGCAAGGCTGCAGGAGGCAATAGCGCGGCTGCCGGATGTTCAGAGACAGGTGTTCGTGCTGCGATATTTCGACGAAATGAAATACAGTCAGATGAGTAAGCTGCTTGGAACGTCAGAGGGAGCCTTGAAGGCAAGCTACCACATTGCAGTCAGGAAGATAACTGATTTTTTGAAGGATGAGGATTAAACTTTTTGCATAATAATTAGTCAAATAATAAAAGTGGTTAGTTGCAGAACCTACCATAAAAAGAGATTACTATGGATGAGAATGAGAAATGGTTAAGAAGTCACTATGGCAACGACAATCCCTTCACGGTACCGGAGGGATATTTCGAAAGCCTGTCCGACAGTATCATGAGCATGCTGCCGGAACAGCAGACGCATGTTGTCGATATGGGCAATAATTCCTGGAAGAGGAAGATTGCCGTAGCCTTAGCCGTGGCAGCCTCGGTGGCGGTCATCATTTCCGTGTCGCTTACCGTAGGTTACCGGCATGATGCTGCCAAGCTTGCTGACGGCAGCAGCAATGCCATTAGCGAGCAGCAGTCGGCATACTCCGACTATACTGTTGTTGACGAGATGGCCAACTATGCCATGCTCGACAATGTGGATATGTACGCTTATGTTGCAACGAATGAATAGAACAGATTTGATCATTATGAGAAAGACAAGTATATTGACTCTAATCCTTTTCCTGTGTACAACCTTTGCGTGTGCACAGGAACGCCAGAAGTTCGACCCGAAACGCTTCGAGGCCGACCTTGAGCAGTTCATTGCTACCGAGGCCGGACTGACAGCCCAGCAGGCCGCGGCCTTCTTCCCCGTGTATAAAGAGATGCGCGATAAGCAGAGAGTGCTGTTCGGACGTATGGGACAATACAGGCACGTGGACACATGCGACGACGATGCCTGCGCAAAAGCCATCAGGGAACTCGATGACTGTGAAATGCAGATAAAGCAACTCCAGCACCAGTACCATCTGAGGTTCATGGAGATACTGCCTGCTGCGAAAGTGCTAAAGGCCATCAGGGCAGAGGAGAGGTTCCATAGACAGGCATTCAAGGATGCGGCAGAGCATAGGAGAGGCAACCCAAAGCCTCGCAGATAGATATGCCGGCAGGAATAAACCAAGAGGCAAAACGCCTTTTTTGACTATTATTCCGAAAAAGTTGTGGAAATATTTGGTGAATTGGAATAAAGATATTACCTTTGCACCGCATTTGAGAACAATGGATGGCAATTCAACGACAAAGCCTATGGAAGGATGGGTGAGTGGCTGAAACCACCAGTTTGCTAAACTGACGTACGGGTTTACCGTACCGGGGGTTCGAATCCCCCTCCTTCCGCCACTTGTCTCTCAAGCTAACGGTCGGTTCATCTAACGGTTAGGATACAAGATTCTCAATCTTGGCATAAGGGTTCGATTCCCTTACCGACTACCAGAAGCTTCCCTCACAATGGGAAGCTTTTTTTATGGCTCATCAGGCATTTCTAGTGATTACCACTTATGCGGCTCAGTGGAAAAAACATGGGGATGGGACTCCTAAATGAAGGCAATGCTTTGCGTTGGCGGATGCAAAGCTTTGCGTGGGCAGATGCAAAGCTTTGCATGGACGGTTGCAAAGCTTTGCGTGGACGGTTGCAATGCTTTGCGTGGACGGTTGCAATGCTTTGCGATAGAGTTGAACTGAACGGGCACAGAAAAGTCTGTCCTATTCTGGATAAGATAAAAGGGGGAAAGACTCACCCTACGGGGCACTTAGCCCCCAGGAAATTTCTATTGAACCACTTATGCTTCATTGTCTGAGGAAATTACAATTGAGTGGTTGATCAATTATTGTTGTGTGGACTGTGTATATTGCATACATTGCCGATAAGGTTAATAACCTTAAGGCCGTAAGGTTAATAACCTTTCACGTGTAAGGTTATTAACCTTATCAATGGTGCAAACATATTCGTTGACTATGACATACATATTAGACTCTCCTTAAAGATAATAATATGACATCACTCAATATTTCGGATGAACCTTTTTTATTTGCCTTCACTTGTTGTCAATAAGAGCCGATTAAAGGCATATCTGCATTCGGCTGACGAAAAATGTAAGTCTTGATAAAAAACACAAAGATGTTTTGTCATTCCAAACCTTTGTGCTATATTTGCATCAAGATTTCACACAATTTACGTGACATGGAGAACAAGATGCTAAAACGACTGCCTGTAGGCATACAGACATACGAGAAAGTAATCCCTACTGCGACAACACCGAATACGAGGGTCACTACCAGCAACTTCTCTATGTCATTTTCTCCCTTATGGGCAGGTATGTCGATGTTGATAGGCGAACCATTGGGGACTGGAAGATTGAGTAATAAAGTCGCATGAAAAGAGGAAAGGGCCATTTAAGATGAAGAAGATACTATATGTCATAATATTTTTGTGTATTATTTCAGCCTGTACCGGGCGGAGAGAGTACAGGGAGGTATTAAGCAATGCGCAAAGCGTCATAGAGGAGCGCCCAGACTCTTCCCTTGCCATTCTTGACGCCCTCGGCAGGCATTCAGATGCTTTTGGCGAACATTTCCGTATGCAGTATCTTTTGGAGTTGACCTATGCCAAAGCCAAAATGGGACATTTGTTCGATACGGATTCCCTGACGAAAGCTTTAGTAAGCCATTTCGATGGTAATGGCACATGTAGGGAAAAAGCCTTGGCATATTACATGAACGGTTGTGCTCTATGCGATATCGGACAAACCCCGGAAGCCCTTCAGGCTTTTTATGATGCTATAGATAAGGCTGACACGACAAGAAGCGATTGCGACTATGGAGTGTTAAGAGGCATCTATGGACAGATGTCCACCATATTTCACCAACAGATTCTTCCTCAAGATGAAATATGGGCTTTGAGACATTATATTGAATGTGTACGAAGGACATTAAGTGAAGAAGACTATATTATAGCCAAGGGACAGATGATACGGCCTTATTATTTGCTTGGAGAAAAAGATACCGTTCTCAACATTATTGAAGAGAAATACAAATCATTAAGACGATTAGGAAAGGTTAAGGAAGCAGTGGCTTCTTTTGGGACCGCAATACATATTTATACAGAACGTGGACAAATTCAAAAGGCTCAAAAGATGCTGGATGCTTTCGAACGGGAATCTGGCCTTTTTGATAGAAATGGAAATATTGTAAAGGGACGGGAGGGATATTATTTTACTAAAGGTTTCTTTCAACTGGCATCAAACGATATTAATTCTGCTGAGGAGAATTTCAGAAAAGCCATCCAATATGGTCATCTTTCAGATGGATATAAGGGCTTGCTTCGGGTCTATAGGGCAAAGAATATAGTGGATTCGGTATTTCGTTATTCGGAATTATATGAAGCGGCTCAGGACTCTATACACAACAGAATGCAAATAGATGCCATTCATCAGATGGCAGCCCTATATAACTATAGTAGGAGCCAAAAGGAAGCAGAAATTGAAAGAGAAAAGGCGAGGACTAACAGGTTGTGGATTATAGCAATCGCCACGATGGCTGTCATTGTTATTGGAGGTGTTTTCTTGTACTATCGAGATATTACCAAAAAGAAAAAACAAAAGATATCAGAACTTGAACGTGACCTTAATGTGATGAGGATTACCCGTGCGGAAATCCTTGGAGAATTACAGCAAATGAAGTCCCATGATTATGAAGGTGTCATTGCCTCCAAGGAAATGCAATTGTTAGAGCTTACAGAAGCCATTGAACGGTTGCAGGCTGAGAACGAAAAGTTCAAAGAAGGTTCTGCTGTCCGTGAAAAAGACAATTTGGAGCAGTTCCTCAATAGCAACATTGCCAACCTGTTCATAAGGAAAGCAACCGGAAAGACGGAGAGGGTAGTGCCTACTGAAGCTGAGTGGAAAATGCTGGTTTCCCAATTCAGCAATGACAATCCTGCAACTTATAATGCTTTTTGTTCAGGGAAGCACCTGTCCAAGTCAGAACAGCGCATTTGTATTCTCTTGATTCTTGATATACCCGAAAATGTCATTTCAATAATGCTCAGTTCAACAGCATCATCTGTCTCCAACTTAAAGGCCCGGGCAAATGATAAGCTCTTTGGGGTTAAGCTTGCGCATCCATTAAAAAACAATCTTATACATGCGTTAAATTCCATTTGATGAATTTTGATGAACATATTTTATAACACGCTGTAACACAACTTGTTTTAGTATATAAAGTTCTGTTTTTGCTCAATTTTGGAGAACATGATTGGGCAGAAAAACTTGTACCTTCTTCATTGATTTCATATCTTTGCAGAAACTATTAACCGCAAAAATATGAAAAAGGTAATTTTATGTTTAGTTTTGTCGTTTTATCGCATTATTTAGTAATGCTGAAGTTACATCATTGTGGAATCAATATGAGAATTACATTATTTACAATTGTAACAATATTGCTTGTCAGTTCATGCAGCGATAAAACAATCGGCTTGAATTGTGTTCCAATTGTATTGGACTCAACAGATACTACAAGCATTTCTTTTGATGATTGTTTTGAGGTGTTGTCGTGTATACCTCTGGAAGAGAATGAAGAAGGTTACATCTCATCAGTAAGGAGAATTGAGTATTTTGATGGACATTATTATATTGGAAGTTCAAATGCCAATGTAGGTCTGCTTGTTTTCGACAGAACGGGAAAATTTGTTAGAAGAATAGGGCGCAAAGGAAATGGGCATGGTGAATATACTAACATTTATGATTTCTCAATCGATCGAAAAAACAGACGTGTTTTGATGTTTTGCAATAGAAGTTCGTTGATAAAAGTGTATTCATTGGACGGCGAATTCCAAAATGAAGTGATTCTTCACAACACATCATTAAATGATTTGGCCTGTATTAACGGATTAATATTATGCTCGACAAACCATCAGGGATTTACAAGAGAACAAGAAGACAGTTTGTTCTATATATTTGATGAAAATTTCAGGTTTGTAAAGAAGCATACTTATATATCAGATAACAGTATAGGTATGTCATCCTGTATACCAGCAAGTATCAGAACCTATAGTAACAGATTTGTATATTCGGATTTTCATGAGCATCGGTTATTTGTGCTCAACAGACATGGCGAGGTTGAAACATGTTTGGAATACGAAAAAGATAAACTTATCCCTCTATCAGCTTTGAAGACCCCAAAGTTATTTGTTAAGAACCAATTTGAATATGATTTCATATTTGGCAGTGCTATTTTGGGTGATAAATGTATTACTGCATACAAAGAGAATAAGCAGATGAAACTTTCAATAAACAAAATTAACGGAGATTGTATTTTGAACAGGCCTCTGAGTACTTTGTTGCCAGATTTTATGGGTTACGATGACAACAGCTTTTTGTCAATAGTATCAGCAGAACATTTAAAATCTTTGAATGTAAAACTATTGCTTGATAATCATGTTGGTGTAAATTATTATATAATAAAGTATAGGCTAAAGAATGGTTGAGGAAAATATATATAACTGTTTGTTGGATTTAAATATATCTGTATACAATAAAAATTAATCATCAAGTAAAGGTATGACAAATTATAATGATGATACGAGGGCTTGGATTACAAGTAGAGCCGGGATTATAGATTCTCATGAGTACGATGGGCAAGTTTGCTATATAACAGGCTTATTGTATATGGGGATAATCTCTACTTTGCTGTGCTCTGCAATGTTTTTATTTTCCTCATGCACAAATCATAATGATGTTGTGATTTATTCAATAGAGCATGATGAATCTGACGTGATAAAGCAACCTTTGATCCTTTACTGTCAATGCTCTTCATTGCTTATGAAAGTTAAGCTAATTAATATGAATAACAATAAAGCTCCTGATTATGCTTTAATTCTGGAAACAGTTACAATTTCAATACAATGATTATGAATAAGTGTAATTTCTTTTTCTGCTTGCTTGCAGTTTTTTACATTAGCTGTAGTAATGATATATCACGAAATCTGATTGATGTTAATCTGGATGCTCGTTTACCGTTGGAAACTCTTAATGACTATCTGAGCATAGATAGTATTATTCCTATATCTTCCGACGAGTATGCCATATTTCATTTTGACAAGATTATTCGTCATGATTCTGATATCTATGTTTTGGACAAAACTCAACAGGCGGTTTTCAAAGTCAATACATCATCAAAGAGTCTAAAACGGATTGTCAATTTTAGAGGTGCTGCTAAAAATGAATATATCTCTATTACAGACTTTGCTGTCGATGAGCGTAATAACATTTATGTTTTCGATAGCGATTCCAGAAAGATTAATCAATATGATGAAGAAGGAAAGTTCCTCCGCTCGATAAAGGTTGCTTATGGCACTTCTATTGCTCTTTCCAAAGAGAATGAAATTGCTATCAATAGCAACCAATTAGAAGACAATCAAATTACAGTATATTCTCCTACGGGGGAATTACACTATAGTGTCTTACCCAATTCCCAGCTTCCAAAATATGCTCTTGATGATATCGGCAGTATTACATCGCAGGAAGACAAAAGCATTTATACCACGCCGTTTGATTTCAATATTTATCAAGCCGATAAGAATTCTAATGCATCATTGGCACTCCTTGATTTTGGGAAGTATCAATTTGATGTCAAAGACCTTGAGGGTATAGATTATCAGAAATATCAAAAGTTGTTGCTCGATAATAATGATAAGGTCATGCTCTTAGATCATATAAGCGCATATAAAAAACTTATATTTCTCTCAACAGACAGGTACGATCAGCTGGTTTATGATAAGGAGAGAAATATTGTAGATGCTTTATCTAACGTAGAGGTCCCATATAACATACTATTCGCCACACCACTCTCTGTCAATGCGAATGGACAGTTCTGTACAGCAATAAGTAATTCTAATATGTGTAATGGTTATCTTCCTTGGATAGAAAAAAATGGCACAAAATTACCACGACCAATGAGTATGGCAAGTAAAGAAAAAAAGAATAATACATTCTGGCTGCTAATGGGTTCCGTCAAATAGCTTCATAGTACCTTTTATAAGATTACATATTGTCAGTTTTTTTTTGTATATCACTTATTTGTAGAACGATGAACTTCATTAATGAATGAAAACTACGTATAGGCTTATAAAAGTAACAGGTATAGCAGTATGCAGTAGCATACTGCTATACGGCACTTGGCTATTGCTTAGGGTGTTTATCGCAGATCAGTTCGTAATACCAACAGAGTCTATGGAGCCAACGTTTCTACCAGGCGATAGGGTTATCGTCAATAAAGCCATCATGGGGGCTCGTATTTATTCGGATTTTCATTTCAATCAAAAAGGAATAGAGTTGAAAAGCTGGCGCACACGAGGCTTGAGACGATTAAAGCATAATGACATCGTCGTTTTCAACTTCCCGCAGCATGATGACAAGATAAATTTTGTTATCAATCATGTCTATGCCAAGCGTTGCGTTGCGTTGCCTGGTGATACCATTAGTATAATGAATGGTCGGTTTGTTAACAACAATTATGATGGGGCTCTGGGATTATATTCGGAACAAGCACGTTTGGCAAATATTCCTGATAGCATCATAGATCAGTCCGTTCTAAACACATTTCCATACGATGCCAGATTTTCATGGACAATAAAGTACATGGGGCCACTTTATGTTCCACGTAAGGGTGACAGAATCCTGATTACGCCCAAAGAAGCTTGCCTCTATCGTCACATATTGGAATGGGAAACAGGCACAAATGTGTCATGTGATACCATCACTTATCATACATTCAAACACGATTACTACTACCTCTGTGGAGATAATGTCCTCAATTCCTGTGATGCCCGTTATTGGGGCTTTGTACCAGAGGAGTATATCATCGGTGTTGTCACGCATATTACTTATTCGATAAATCCCTACACGGGGAGACTCAGAAATGAACGAACATTTAAGCATGTATGATAAGTAGTAGATGGCCCAATACCTTTTGGTGAATTTTGGTGAATAAATTATATAACAAGTTGTGATACAATATATTTTAAGGTGTTTAGTCCTCATTTTGCTTAATTTTGATTAATATGATTTGATGGAAAAACTTGTGTGTTTTTTATTGTTATCATAACTTTACAAAAACTATTAACCGCAATGAATATGAAGAAAGTATTTTTGTATTTAACAATTCAAACGCATCGCCAACAATCGTTGGGAGAAGCAATTGTGGTATCATTACCAAAGGAGCAAAGAATAATATAGCTTTAAACAGACATGAGAATTGTTTTAAGATACATATTGGCAACATGTTTCCTGTTGTCGGGATTGCTCAAAATCTTTAGCCTTAGTGCTTTTGAGCAAGAAGTGCAGCTATATGGTGATACGTATATAGGTGAATGGGTACATGCATTATCATTTGAGATAGCATTGCTTGTTTGTGTAGTAGAATTAATTGCTGGAATAATGGCATTGCTTCAACTATTTCCTGTAATCTCATCATTTGCTTTTGTCGCCATGTTGTCATTCTTCACATATCTTACGGGAGTGAATCTATTCTTCCCAACAGTCATGGGTAGTATAGAATCGTGTGGATGTTTTGGTGAACTAATCCATTTCACGCCTCTAACATCTTTTCTAAAGAGTGTTGTGTTGCTTATGATGGCTATATCATATTTGTATGTGACTTTGTTTGATAAATTCGATGTGACAAAGAGTAGTAAAAAAACAATCAATAGTATTATTTAAATAATGGATAGAAATTATGAAAAAGAAATTTGTTCTGTTTTTTGTGGTAGTTGTGGCATTTGTTGCAACATACTTTAGTTTTGCACAGTCTCAAGAGGGTAGCAGCTCTTTTGAACAATTAGTGATAGAAAACGTTGAAGCACTAAGCTCTGATTTGGAAAACATCAATGGCTTTTATACGATTAAATCAGGCAAATGCCCATACCCTTGTTCGAAAAGTTGGATTAGTTGCGAAGCAAATGGCAAGTATGAATGTTCGCCTTCTGATTGCTGTTAATATGAAACTGAGGATGCGTTTTATGATATCGCATCCTCTTAATATAAACTTCCAGAATGAAAAGTATGAAGGCTTTTAAACGTATAGTATTGATATTTGCAAGCATTCTTGTAATTGCTTGCAATAACACTCCTCATGATGCAAGAGAGTTTATCATAGATGATTTCGGTTTTAATGATTGGGATGATTTGTTAGAAATCGTAAATGTGGTGCAATTGAGCGAGAATGATAGTTGCCTCTTGTCCAATGCTGCAAAGTGCATAATAACAGAGAACCATATGTTATTTGAAGATAATAAGTCAAAGAGATTATATTCGTTCTCACATGATGGGAAATATATTTGTACCATTGGCAATATAGGGAGAGCGAAAACTGAATATCTTAGGATAAAAGACTTTTGTGTTTATGACAACGACTCGTCTGTTATTGTGTTGGAAGAGCGTGGAATAGTATCATATAGCCTTGTTAATGGTGATTATATTGACCGCCCCAAGCTAAAAACCTCAAAATGCAATGAATATGGGAGAATAATACCTGTTTCAAACTCAGAGTATTTGTGTTTCATAGATACAGAAGATGAATACAGTATAGTTCTTGACTCTCCGGAAGGAATAAAGGGATTGCGTAAAAGCAGTAGATTTCATTATGTATTGAACCCCTTCTATGAATATATGGGGAAGTTTAGGGTAATATCCGATTATGGCGATTTCTATATTGATGGCTATGAAAACGGGGAATTGCAAACCCTATATAAAATTAATTTAGGCAATGAAGCTTTACCTGCCAACATGTTACCTAAAACGCGCAAGGAGTTTCAAACCGTTGACAACTCTTCAAATTATTTTAAGTGCATTCTTGATGCGTGTGAAACAAAAAAATGGATCTGCGTTAATCTGGTAGGTCCTAACAACGAATACTATGTTGCTTTCTTGAATAAGGAAGGAGAAAAACATATATGTGGAAAAAATAATGAGGATTTGGGATTCTATGTAACAGGAGCAGATGGTGACTGCTTCTGGGCTTTAGTATATCCGGAATTTATATCTGCGAAGTCATGGGCAAGAAAGATATTACAAGCAAACATGACGTTAGTTCCTGACAACAATAGTCCCATTCTTATAAAATTCAGAATAAATGAAAATAATAATAAAAAATAACTTGTTAGTCCTTACCATATTTGTAATATGTTTCATATCATGCAACAGCAATGGTATAGAGCAAGATTTAAAGTCATGGTATAATTCTGTCGTTCATGTACCGATGGATTCTATGGTGTATTTGTCAAACAAACCATACGACTTTTATACTAAAGCGGAATTCATTTATGTTATTTATGTTGATTCAACTTCATGTAGTGATTGTGCTATCAAACACCTCTCTGATTGGTCGGTTTTTGATGCCTCTGAGAAGTATGGCAATGAGAGGTTAAAATATTTATTTGTTATTGCACCCAAGCCCAATCAATATAAACATATTTTGGATATGGTTAGAGGGGACACCTGCTTCAATGAATTTACTTTTGTAGATACACTAAATATATTTGAACGGAAAAATCCCAATCTACCAAAGAACAAACTACTACATACCTTCTTGATAAATAAAGAGGGGAGGGTCATGCTTGTTGGTAATCCGATAACTAATCCTAAAATAGGCTCAATGTTATCAGAAATAATAAGTTCAAGTAGAGATAGTCAACAGTCAATTTGATTTGAAATTGTTTTGTATTTTGATGTTTGTTATAACTAACAATTTGGGTACTCTGCCTTATATTCGAAAGACTCATGCTTATGTGTAATAGATAAAGAAGGGTTTATTGTAGAAGTTGTCTGTAGAGATAGAAGCTATAAAATGAGAGATAAGATATTGGTCATATTGTGCATCCTCCTAATTCTATGGTTTACCATTCAACCTGTGGAGCTGAATTGGACTGAGACAGATCTCAGTCTTACAGTTGTAGTCTGTGGAATAACGGTTGTTGCTGTAATACTGCTATTTTTATGCAAGCAACAGATGGCTCTGAGCGTCATCGACACTGTGGTATTCCTATGGCTTTTTTATGTAATGTTGAGGGCATACGTTACACCTGTATATCCATGCGCAAACTTCTGCATTCGTGCTATACAGATGGTCTCGCTTTATATAGCTGCACGTTTACTTTTCTCATCTGTAACCATTACGGAACATGTCTTGGTTGTTGGAATTCTAATTTGCGCAGGCTATGAGTTGCTGCTTGGGGCATTCCAGTTGTGGAATGGCAATAGCCGACACTATCTTTACGCCTTGTCAGGTACTTTTATGAATCCTGGCCCTTATTCTGTTTTTATAGCAATTGGCTTAGTAATGTCCTGTAAATTGCGGAAAGGATATTGGTTACCAGCAATATTTGCCATGTTGCTTCCTGCCACGTGGAGTAGGGCGGCAATGGTGTCTGCTGCCATTTGTATTGGTATCATATATTGGGAGAAGTGGAAACGATGGAAATGGCAAGTTGCCTTTTTCATTTCTGTAATAATAATAGGACTTTATTTTGTTAAGAAAGGCTCGGCAGATGGACGCTCCATCATATATATGATTTCTCTGGTCACCATTCTTCATCGTCCCCTTTTTGGTTATGGCATTGGCAGTTTCTGCCATCAGTATGCAGAGAGTATGTCAACCTTTAGTTTGCAGCATCCCACGTTTGATTTCCATAGTGCAGGTGTTACATCTAACGCTTATAATATCCTATTGCAGATAGGAGTAGAGCAGGGAAGTTTTGGATTAAGCCTTGCCATTGTTCTTGTGGCTCTGATATTCGTCAAATTACAGAAACAAGGACATATATTGAGTGTTGGATTACTATGTCTGCTGATTTTTTCCATGTTTTCATACCCTTTTGAACAGTTGCCTTACCAAATCATCTTTGTGTTAATTGCTGCATACTCAGCAACAGACAAAGAAAAATGCGACATATCAACGGATAGATACAAATTCTATCCTTGTTTTAAGCCATTGTTGTTTTTAGTTGTTGTTTCTCTATTTTCGATATTTACTTACAATCAGATTGAAAAGAGATTGCAAGCGGAGTCCGACTATCAGCTGATGGCAGGGATAACTCATTCTGCCTTCATAGATGACTATTATGAACTTTTCCCCTTAATGAACTCCAACGAACATTTCCTTTTTGATTTTGCCAAGATATTGGCTAAAGACGGACGTCTCAATGACAGCAATGCTATGCTTCGCTTAGGGACACTTGTTAGTATTGATCCGATGTTCTATGTGATACAAGGAAACAATTATCGGGATATGGGCCTATATCAAGAGGCGGAGAATGCTTACAAAAAGTCCTTTCGCATTATGCCTAATCGGCTATATCCACTATATCAGTTGATGCTTCTGTACGAACAGAGTGGACAAGAAGAGCTAATGGTACAAACGGCTCACCGCATAGCCCACTTTGCAGAAAAAGTCACTTCGTCGGCAACTGAAGATATGAAAAAGAAAGCTATAGAAATTATATCCAACAATTCTAAATCAAGATAAGCAATGCTGAAAACAACGTATATTTTAACCATTTCGTTTTTGACAGCTTTTTATGGTTCTACACATGCAAAACAGTTGTCACTAACCTCAGCCATACGGATTGCGCAGCAACAATCCTACGATGCTATGGTGGCGAGACTCAGTTTTATGAGCCAGTACTGGAGCTACAGGTCATTCCAGGCGGAGATGTTGCCAGCGGTGAACATGTCTGGTAGTCTGTTGCAGTTTGACCGTTCGATGGTTGAGGCGAGGAATTTTGATGACGGACGTATATCGTATGTGGAGAACAACTCCATGAGCAACTACTTGGCGTTGTCGGTAGACCAGAATATCGTGGCATTGGGAGGAAAGCTGTCAGTGCAGTCCTATCTCTATCGGCTGGACCAGTTCAGCTATGATTCCAAGATATACAACTCGCAGCCTGTACGCCTCAGCTATACTCAGCCGTTGTGGGCCTACAACAGTCTGAAATGGCAAAAGAAGACAGAACCGCTTAAATACGAGAGTTCCAAGAGAACTTATCTTGAAGCCATGGAGAGCGTGGCTGTTGAGACTGTTAGTCTGTTTTTCAATGTGCTGTCGGCTCAGTCCGCTTACCAACAGAGTGTCAGCACGTTGAATGACAGACAATACCTGTTTGAGATAGCAAGGAAACGATTAGACCTTGGCACCACTACAAAGAGCGAGCTGCTGCAGCTGGAGCTCTCGTTGTTGAATGCGCAGGTGGAGGTTAAGAACAATGAGTTGACATTGAAGAACCAAAAGTTCCGTCTGTTCTCTTATCTCCGTATATACGGCTATGACGAGATTGAGTTGGTGCCGCCCCTTGCTATCCCGGATGTCATAGTTAATGCCGAAGAGGTGGTGAATAAGGCTTTGGCTAACTCACCCCATATACTTCAGCAACGAATAAGCATCGTTGAGTCTGAAAAAATAGTGGCACAGGCCAAAGCCAACAAAGGCTTGCAGGTGCAACTGAACGCAGAACTGGGATTTAACCGCACGGCCAATCACTTCCGGGAAGCCTATAGGAACCTGAAGGATAATGAGATTGTTGGACTGACGGTTTCATTGCCTATCTTCGATTGGGGCGTGAGCAAGGGACGAGTGAAAATGGCGGAAGCTGATTTGGAAGTTACGAAGACGCAAATTGAACAAGCTCATGAAGCATACGTGCAAGACTTGAGGTGCAGCGTCCTGCTGTTTAATATGCAGTCTGACCAATGCAAGAATGCTCTAAGGGCACAAGACATCGCCGAGGAACGCTACGATATTACTAAACGGCGGTACGAGACAGGGGCAGTCACCGTGACCGACCTGAATACTGCCCAACAGGAACTGGAGAATGCCCGAGCACAGCATATCAGGCAACTGCAAACCTACTGGACTGGATATTTCGGGCTGAGAAAGACTACTCTTCACGACTGGGGCGAACAAAGAGATTTAACTGTAGACTTTAATTCCATTATTAATAATAAGAAATAATCAGCAATATTTAAGATATGTCGAGAATTGTAATACAGATAATCGCTTGCGTATGCATGGGGCTTGTTGCATGTGGCGATAAGAAACAAGATGCAACTATGGAAATGCACCAACAATCAATGAGTGAGACCTACGTGGACACTATGACCCTCCGTAAATCGACGTTCTACAAGCAGATAGTCTGCAACGGCAGGCTTAGGGCAAAGGCTAAAATCGAGCTGAACTTCGTGACACAGGGCGTAACGGCTGAAATCTATGTGAAAGAGGGAATGGCCGTTCAGAAAGGTACGTTAATAGCGTCGTTGGATAAACGTGAGAGATTGCGCGAGCTGGAGAAGGCAGAGAAAGAACTGGAACGCGCCAAGGTGGAACTCATTGACAAGTTGATAGGCTTGGGGTATGATGCCACGATGGCAGGTGTGCCTGAGGAAGTGATGAAACGCGCAGAAGTGACATCGGGGTATTTCACGGCCAAGTATCAGTTGCAGTCTGCCAGGAAGGCATTGGACGAATGCAACCTGTGTGCTCCTTTCAGTGGTAGGATTGCCAACTTGGAAGCCAGACCATATCAGCGTAACGATAAGGTATGTACGCTAATCGATGACTCGCAGTTTGACGTGGAGTTTAAGATATTGGAAGCGGAGTTGTCCAGCGTCAGAAAGGGACAGAATATTAAGGTCTCTCCGTTTGTGTCTGGCAGCGTTACCTTCGAGGGCGTAGTTACAGAGATTAATCCGGTCATCGACGATAAGGGACTGATAAAGGTAATGGCACGACTTGACAATAGGGATAACGCCCTGATAGATGGCATGAATGTCCGTATCGTCATTGAGGAGCAGGTACGAAATATGTTTGTGGTTCCGAAGGATGCCGTGGTGGAGCGTGACGGCTATCATGTTGTATTCATATACAAGGACGGCAAGGCTGTATGGACATATGTTGATGTGTCGCATTCCAACATCAACTCCTTCGCTATTACGGGGTGCCAACGAAAAGAAGCGTCCATCCATGAGGGAGATGTAATCATCACTTCCGGCAACCTGAACCTCGCTGACGGGACGGAAGTGAAACTCAATAGTAAAGAATAACGGGCTTTGCCCATGGTGTTAACAGTTTAAAATTTACAAAATTATGAAGAAAAAACTATTTTTGATGCTGCCATGCATTGCAGCTGTTGCCATCGCGATTGTTGTTGGCAAGAAGACTTATGAGTTACATGCATATGAGACCAACAGTCTGCTGATGCAGAATGTAGAAGCGCTATCGCAAAAGGATGAGGGAAATCTGAAAAAATACAAATGTTACAATTCTGTAACTTCCAAGGATGGATGTATGGTTCGTTATTGTCCAACATGCTCGTATGTTCCAGGAACCGATCCTTGGTATTCGCCTTCTTCCGAATGCTACAAATAAGAATATCGGGGCTGTTTCAGACGAGACAGCCCTACAAAACGCAAATAATATGAAGAAATTATTATTGATAGTAATGTCGTGCGCCATTCTGGTGGGCTGTAAGAACACTGTTGATGTCAATAAAGAATACATGGCGCTTGGTGAAGTGAAAAAAGTAAATTCACTCCCGTTGCTCCTGACATTGAATAAGGACAATATGACAATGGTTGAGACGCCCGATTATTATATAGAGAATTTTGTGATTTTTGATTCTCTAATGTTTATTGACACAAATCAGGATAGTGGGCTATTGGACGTCCTTTCCATGGATTCAATGAAGTCGTATGGACGATTCTTGAACAAGGGTAAAGCCAGCGGGGAATTTTTATACGGCATAAATCTGACATTGCACTCATCATTTGAGTGCATCATGGATACTGTTTATGTAAATATGTACGACCCGGTTTCTGCACGTTTGTTCTCATTAAATTTATCAAAATCTATAATGGAGAATACTTTAAGTTTGAAAGAACTTAATTTCAACAGAAAGTTACCGAATTCTGCTTTTTGGGCTAAAACTATAGGTGACACATTATTGATAGTGCGCGACATTGACGAAATGGAAACACATCAAAATCGGACAATACTCTCATGCAATGGACCGCGAACCAACACTATGATTGAGGAGTTGAATGGATTTGAAATTCCGCTTAATGAAGATTTTAATATCATGTCCTCCTTGGTGGCAACATCTCCAATAAACGAATATGTTGTAGAAGCCATGATAGGAATGAATTATATAAATGTGTATTCATTAAATGGTGAAATGGGGTACACAATATGTGTTGGAGAAGAATTGGACAAGTTGAGTGATATACTGTCAACTTCAAGGTTTGCACGTAAGTATATGTTTGCAGATTTGAGAGCCTATAGTTTTGGTTTTGCTGTATTGAAATTTGATATCACAGAGCGTGTATACCAATCTGATGAACATTACACTCCGTCAATATTGCTATTTGACTGGACTGGCAATCCTATCGGTGAAATCAAATCAGACATTAAATTTAATCATTTTGACTATGATGAACAAAGAAAGATGTTGTATATACTGGCTTCGGATAATAAGTTGATGAGATGTAGACTTGAATTAAGGAAATTTACAAAATTATGAAGAAAAAAGTATTTGTGATGCTGCCGTGCATTGCAGCTATTGCCATCGCAATTATCGTTGGTAAGAAGACTTTTGGGTCACATGCATACGTGACGAGTAACCTGCTGATGCTGAATGTAGAGGGGCTTAGCAAAACAGAGAGCGCTGGTGGTTGCAAATGGAAAATAATCGACTGCCCTCAATGGTTTACTGGTGATTATGAAGCTTGCCTTGAAAATGGAGATGGAAACTCATGTACTTGTGGTCAAGTAACGAGGGAATGTAAGGGTTTATTTGATTGAATCACATTCTTCCTACTTCCCAAAATTGGAAGTAGGAAGATTCTAGTATCAAACTAACGATTTCTTAAATTGGTATTATTTATGGCATTTATGAATAAAGCAAAACTATTATTGTTGTTCCTGTTGGTAGGCATATGTTCTTGTAACAAGGTTAAAGAGCAAGAAATAATTCTTGATGATAATATGCAAAATTCAGAAGATAGTATAGCAATGTCTTCTTTTATAAAAGTGGAAAAGACCATTAAACTCGAGAATTCGCCTTCTAGCTTGATTGGGAATATACATCAAATAATAAAAAAGAACGGGTTGTATTATATTAACTCATCTAATTCTCCGTTAAAAGTGTTTGATGAGAATGGCCGTTATGTAAGAAATATAGGAGATTTGGGGCATGCAAGGGGAGAATATGCTTCAGTTCTAAGCATGGACATAGATGAGAATAATGTCTATGTGTTGACAAGTCGTAAATTGATGACATACTCTATTAACGGCACATTTTTAGAAGCTCATGATCTTGATGTCAATGCAGATGCAATTCATGTATATGATGACGGGTATTTGTTCTTCGTCTTAGAAGACAAAAATGTATTGCATACATACACAAAGTCTCTCGTTCCCCAAAAACAAAATATTCCGCGCAAACAGGCATTGCGCATTAGTAGGTATATGCCATTTTGTTCTTTAGGGGATAAATTGCTATTTCATGAAGGACATTCGTCAGATGTGGCAGTCTTTAATACAACATCCAACACTTTCAGCTCTGCAAAATTGTTAGGTTCAGACAACTGTTTAACCATTGAAGAAGAAGATGGGTTAATAGAAAAAGGCGTTAAAGTTCACAAGAGTTCTAAAAGAATTTTTGATGGTATGATTACTACAGAGCATCAATTATTAGTCGCAAGTATGTACAATCAGGAAATGTTGATTTATGCAAAAGACTTTAGAACGAATAAGACTATATCTTTCCCCATTGAAAGGATAGTAAACGACCTTACTTTCGTATCTCCACTGTCATTCTTCGCAAGCAATACATATTCCAAGGAGAATTTTATCACTTATATCTCTCCTATGTTGTTGAGTGAAGCAAAACAGAAAGAAGGAGATGCTGTTGCCAAGTCACCTTGTGCGGATTTGATTCTTCCCCTAATGGGCGATGAAAACAGCAACTCTAATCCAATAATAATAGAATATTCGCTAATACTCAGATAAATGAAAAAGTATCGAATAATTATGGCAATTGTATTTGCCTCGGTTGTGTTTATTATTTCCTCGCTTGTATATTTCTTAGATTACAAAAGAACGACAGAGAGAAGCCTTGCTGAAATAGAAGTTAAGTACTGGAAGCTCTCCAGTATGCAAAATGAGACAATGTACCGAAATGCGATGTTAAGGGAAGCCTATCAGAACCAACTTATAGCGCAAGACATAGAATTGCCCAAAGCTGTCATTGATAGCGTATCAAACTCGTGTTTCATCCTGCGATTGACAGAATCTTTCTGCATGAGTTGCCATGAGAAAAGCATCCTGCTCATTAATGACCATTTCTCTAAAAAGAAAGCACCCGATCTTTTGATATTAGGCTCGTTTACATCGGACTACTCGTTTAAGAATGAACTTTCATACCTCAAGTCAGCAAAAGAAAGTATTAATATTCCTAATTTGAATCTGTCCCCAATAGATAGTATTAATACACCATACATTTTTAATATTGACTCATCGGGTAAAATACAAAGATTCTGTTTCTTATTAAAAGGAGAAGAAGAAACGCTTAATAAATTTTTACATGAAGTAGCAGTTAGAGAATGATGTAAAGAATGAGCCTGTGGATCTCATTTAAATGGAAAAAGTTATATATAATATGACAAAGCAACTTCTTCTCCGTCCTATAGCCGTGACCATGTGTCTCATCGCCATCGTGGTGATGGGGTGCTTGGCACTGCATTACATCCCCGTCTCGCTGATGCCCGACATCGATGTACCACAAATAACTGTACAGGCGAATATGCCAGGCTATTCTGCCAGGGAGATAGACAGCCATGTGATTTCCAAACTCCGGGGGCAGCTAATGCAGGTGGCGGGTGTGAAAGACATCCGCAGCGAGGCAAGGATGGATGCGGGCTATGTGATGATGACCTTTGAACCGGGCAGCAACATCGATCTGTCGTTTATTGAGGTGAACGAGAAGATAGACCGGGCCATGAACACCATGCCCAAGGACATGGAGCGTCCCAAGGTCATCAAGGCCAGTGCGATGGATATTCCTGCGTTCTATTTGGACATTTGCCTGAAAAGGGCGGATTACAAATCCGCCCAAGCAGAAGAGGCAGACCTGGCCTTTGCGCAGTTGGGGCGGTTTGCCAAAGGTGTGGTCAGCAAGCGCATAGAGCAACTTCCGCAGACGGCTATGGTGGACATCAGCGGGACGGTTGGAACAGAAATCATCTGCATTCCTGATAATGCTAAACTACAGGCGCTGGGCTTGACCACACAGGACATTGAGACGGCCATCAAGAAGAACAACATCACCTTGGAGGCTCTTAGTGTGGTGGATGGGCTGTACCGCTACAACATTCATTTCGACTCGCAATTGCTTACCAAGGATGATGTGGCTAACATCTATATCAACCACGAAGGACGACTACTGCAATTGAAAGACCTATGCAGTATTGAGGAGCATGTGGCACAGCGAAACGGAATAGTCCGGCACGATAAGGACAATGCCATCACGATGGCTATCATCAAACAGAATGATGCACAGATGGCCGACCTACAGGCAAGTATGGAAGAATTGTTGGAGGATATGAGAAAGGAATATCCCGACATTGCGTTTGAACTGACACGTGACCAGACCTACCTGCTTACCTATACTATCAGCAACCTGAAGCAAAACCTCGGTGTGGGTGTGCTGTTGGCCTGCTTGATACTATTCCTGTTTATGCGTCAATGGCGGTTGTCGCTACTTGTGGTATTGACAATACCTCTTTCCCTGATATTGACGATACTCGGTTTCTACGTGTTGGATATCTCGATGAACATCATCTCGCTGTCGGGACTGATATTGGGCGTAGGCATGATAGTGGACAACTCTATCATAGTAATAGACAACGTGATGCGCAGGTGGCGAGAGGGTAAACAGTTGCAGGAGGCAATTGTAAACGGCACAAAGGAAGTCTTTGCCCCAATGCTGAGTTCGGTGCTGACCACCTGCTCGGTATTCATTCCGCTGATATTCCTTAGCGGCTTGGCCGGTACGCTTTTCTATGACCAGGCAATGGGCGTTACGATAGCCTTGTTTGCCTCGTTGGCTGTGGCAACACTGGTGATACCAGTCTACTTTCATCTTCTTTTCAGGAAACGTCAGCAGATGCCAGTTGCCGTTCATGCTGGAGTAAGTATGTATGGCCCGTATGAAAGCGTTCTGAAGTGGGTGTTCCGCAATGCTAAATTATGTCTGTCGGTACTGATCTGCCTCGTGCCATTGACGGGCATAATCTTCTGGCAGATAGAAAAGGAGCGGATGCCAAGGGTGGCACAGGATGAGGTGCTCGTCAATATAGACTGGAATACTGGTATATCAGCAGAAGAGAACGACCGGAGAGTAACGGAACTTATTACTATGTTGAGCAACGAAAGACAACGAGCAGACAAGTCAACGGGAATGGTGGTAACGGCAACCTCAATGGTAGGCACACAGGAGTTTCTGCTGTCTCATACCAAGGACATCACCTCGTCAGAGGCTATAGTATACCTGAAGGCTACGTCTGAAGAAACGTTGGATAGTATCAAGGAAAGGATAAGCCAGCAAATGCAGAAACAATATCCTGCAGCCTCCGTGGAATATGGAGAGTCGGGGAACCTATATAACCTGATATTCGATACCGGTGAGGTTGACTTGGAGATACACTTGCAGGACGAGGATGGCAAACGGCCTGACATCGCTCAGACCCGCGACTTCATAGATACATTGCGAACCGCATTCCCTGACCTCAGTATTATGCCTGTTGTTACGGAGACCAACATCCGTTATGTGGCAGACATGGAACGGATGGCTGTCTATAAGGTAGGCTACGAACAGCTCTACCGCAGGGTAAAGGAATTGATTAGTCAGAGCCGTATCTTCGACATCAACGATGGGGCACAGAGCGTGCCTGTCATAGTGGGCAGTACGGACTCCAGGTCAGGACAGGCTGAGAGCAGTCGGGTACTGAGCAGTACGGTCAGGAACAGCGATGGCACGGATATACCTATTGCCTATTTAGTCCAGGAAACAAAAGGTGAGAACTACAAACGGCTTCTGGCCGGAAACGGTGGGGAATATTACAGCGTAAACCTCAATGTGACGGACAGTGAGGCTGAGCAGGTGATGGAGTTTGTTGACAGGCTGGTGCGTCAACCTGGTAGCAAGCTGTCGGCAACATACGCCGGAGGCTATTTCTCCAGCCGTCAGATGATTGGCGAGCTGGCACTTGTGCTGAGTGTAGCTCTGGCATTGCTCTATTTCATTCTGGCTGCACAGTTTGAGAGCTTCGTCCAACCAGTGATTATCCTCATGGAGATGCTGATTGACGTGTTCTTCGTAGTAGGCGTGTTGTGGATGCTTGGCGAGTCAGTAAACGTGATGTCGATGATTGGCATAGTGGTCATGAGCGGTATCATTATCAATGACTCCATACTGAAAGTAGACACTATCAACAGATACCGGCGAGGCGGAATGCCGCTGCTCAGAGCCATTATGACGGCAGGACATGATAGGCTAAAGCCTATTGTCATGACCTCGCTGACAACTATTCTCGCCATATTGCCATTCCTTGGCAAGGGTGATATGGGAACAGCCCTGCAATACCCGCTGTCGCTGACGCTCATCGTTGGAATGACTATCGGAACTTTGGTTAGCTTGTTCTTTATTCCGCTGGCATATTATCTTGCTCAGCGATTGGGAGAAGTTGTGATAGGGAGGAGTCATAACTCCTCATCAGTAACTCCCCATAAAAAATAAACTGTCATGAAGATTTCAAATTTCACACTACTGCTTACTCTGGCTATACTGATGGTAATAGGTGCTGCGCTATTACCCAGGATTGACGTGGCCGACAAGCCACGCCCCCGACAGGGAAAGACGCTTACCGTGAGATACTCATGGACACGGGCATCTGCAAAAGTCATTGAGCAGAACGTCACGTCAAGGATCGAGGGACTTGTCGCTTCCGTAAAAGGAGTGGAGAGCGTTTCGTCTGAGTCGTATTTCGGCTCGGGAAAGGTGATGGTCAACCTGAAGAAAGAGGCTGATGTCTCGTCGGTAAAGTTTGAAATAGCCTCACTGCTTAAGCAGATACACAAACGGCTGCCGGAAGGAGTGACCTATCCTGTGCTGACGGGTGGGGAAGTGGTGAACGGGGACGAACGGAGCGAGACCACACAACTGCTGCTGACATATCAGGTGAACTCCAACCTGAGTGACGAGCAGTTGAAAGAGTACATGGAACGGAAGGTGGAACCAGTACTGAAACGCTTGGAGGATGTGAAGAGGGTAGAGGTTACTGGTGGTGTCAGCAAATACATCGAAATAACCTACGACCCTTTCGTCCTTGCCAACTATGGCCTGACGGCCAACGATATAGAGAAGGGTATACGGAACTTTATGGGCAGGGAGGACATAGTGGGAGAGGTGGTACATCGGTCTGCCAATGGAGAGAGAAGGCGGATTGACCTATACCTGACAACAGACAAGTTTGCAAAGCCTCTGGAACAGATGCCCATAGGCCTGGTAGATGAAAAAATAGTGTACCTGAATGACCTTGCGTCATACGAATACAAGAACAGGGAGCCAAAGCGCTATTTCCGGGTAAACGGCCTGAGCACCATCTATCTGAACATCCATGTGGATGCGGAGGCCAACAGGATAGCCTTGTCGGACAAACTAAAAAAGCAGATGTCAGAGATAGAAAGTGGGTTCAAAAAAGGAGTTTACCTGACTTTGACATACGATGGTGCCCAAGAACGAGAAAGCGAACTGCACAAACTGGTGTGGCGGTCATTCATGGCATTGGCCATTCTGCTTCTCTTTGTCTGGCTGGCTAAAAGAGAGTGGAAATACCTGACTATCATGGTAGTGACATTGGCTGCCATCATTCTTACCGCAGTCATCGCCTACTGGCTGCTTGACATTCGTCTGCATATCTATTCACTGGCAGGTATCACGGTGTCATTGGGGCTGGTCATTGACGCCTCAGTGGTAATGACCGACCATTACAGCTATTATTATAACAGGAACGCTTTCTTGGCCATATTGGCGGCACTGCTGACTACCATCGGTTCTCTGGTAGTCGTGTTCTGGTTGCCTGAGTTTATACAGAAAGACCTATATGATTTTGCCTGGATAATCATTGTCAATTTGTCTGTTGCCCTTATTGTGGCATACGCCTTTACGCCAGCACTGATAGAGAAGATAAAGTATCGAAGCTATCAAAAGGGGCATATCAGGCATAAGGCACTCGTCGTAAGATGGACTTATTTCTACTCACTATACATTGCCTTTACCCAAAGGTATAAATGGGTCTATATTGTCTTGCTGACATTGGCTTTTGGCATCCCTTTCCATGCATTGCCTCAGAAATGGGAGGGACATGAGTGGTATAATGCTACATTGGGAAGTGATTTCTTCCAAATGAAATGCAAGGATACGCTGTCGAAGATATTTGGTGGTACGATGCGGCTGTTTGCAGAATCATTATCGGAAAACACATACAGCAGCGATAAGGAGAAAGAAATAAAACTGACCATTAGGGCGCAGATGCCTTTGGGTGGTAGTGCGACAGAACTGAATGAGAAGGTGGTCATACTTGAAAACTTCCTTTCTGGTTTTGATGAAATCAAACGATTTGAGACGAGAGTAGAGTCATGGGGGGCAACAGTTGTTGTAGAGTTCAAGGATGAACATCAACAAACCTCTTTTCCTTATCTTTTGGAAAATAAGGTCATTGGTAAGGTGATTTCTATTGGTGGGGCAGACTGGAGTACAAGCGGTGTAAGTGAACGGGGATTCAGTAACTCGCTGAACCTGCAATATCGTGCAAACAGGATAGAGATCGCAGGCTACAACTACGACCGCCTGTATCGGATTGCCGAGGATATGTGTGAGACCATGAAGACAAACAGCCGCGTAGTTGACCTGACCATTGAGACACCTGGACATGAGAACCAAGAGGACGAGCTGTATATGAGGTATGACAAGGAGAAGATGGCTCTGTATGACTTCGCCCTGAATGCCACGCATGGCACACTGAGGGAGATACTTTCCGGTTATGACATAGAACGCTACAACGACGGCAATCTGGCTGCGGACATGTATCTGAAGTCATCTGCCAAGGACTGGTTCGACCTCTGGCATTTGCAGAATGCCTATCTGAAAGTAAATGGGACGGACACGAAGGTCTCCGACTTCATGGACATCGAAAGGCGTGAGGCCAAGAATTGCATACCCAGGAAGAATCAGGAGTATCTCTTGCGGGTGGCCTTCAATGTGCTTGGTTCCTACACCTATACCAGTAAGTATATAGAGAAAATCACCAAGGAGTATAACGCCAAGATGCCTGTGGGCTACCGTTGCCTGAACACCTCATACGGCTACTACGAGGACACGGGCACACAGTACTGGCTCATTCTGCTCATCGTGGTAATCATCTACTTCATCTGCTCCATACTCTTCGAATCGCTCCGGTTGCCTTTGGTGATTATCTCGCTGATTCCCGTGTCGTTTATTGGTACCTTCCTCACATATTATTTATCGGGTGTGGAATTTGGCACAGGCGGCTTCGCCTCGTTAGTGCTGTTGAGCGGATTGACAGTCAATGGCGGCATCTATATCGTCAATGAATACCAGCACATATACAAGCGTTGCGGACTGCAACATCGTGCAGACAAAATCCGATGGTATGTGAAAGCCTATAACCATAAAGTCATTGCCGTGCTGCTGACCATACTGTCTACGGTATTGGGATTGGTTCCATTCTTCATAGATGGTGACGAGGAACGTTTCTGGTTCTCGTTTGCCGTAGGCTCTGCCGGCGGATTGCTCTTTTCCATCTTCGCCATAGTATTCATCATGCCCATACTCATGATCCTTAAATCCAAAACATATATGGCAAAGAAAACATCAGAATTAACTCTTAAAACGAAGATATCTTAGCAGGCGGTTGAAGGTATCTTCGTTTTATGGTTAATTTTCCGCTGTGGAATATGGCATAAAAAAAGTCTTAAGTATTAACTTAAGACTCTCTGCGGTGCGTACGAGATTCGAACTCGTGACCCCATGCGTGACAGGCATGTATTCTAACCAACTGAACTAACGCACC
>SAMEA3663036__coassemble_44_pt1 | contig 56343 bp, 47 predicted proteins | sample SAMEA3663036__metabat2_high_PE_031 | metagenome-assembled genome bin SAMEA3663036 (sample SAMEA3663036) | pig gut metagenome | biome: pig gut; feature: pig-associated habitat; material: faeces | place: France | collected 2012
TTAAGGCGAGGGAATAGCAGCCGCTATTCCCTCGCCTTAACATTAGAAGTAGGTGGAGCTGGTGGGATTCGAACCCACGTCCGCACAAGGAAACCATACGCTTTCTACATGCTTATTCCGGACAAAGTTTTCGGGCATCAGCAAGAACCGGACTACCAACCGATACCTTATCCCCTAAAATTTCACCTGCACACTGGGGCTTATACAGGCTATTTCCGATTTTCCTGCACCGCTTGACCCTCCGATTCGGAACAACATCATTGGAGCGATGTCTCGTCCTGTCACCTGGTGACGGGATAAAGCCAGTAATCTACTGTACTTCGATTAGGCAGCGAGAGCGTAGTTGTTTTCGCCAATTAAATTTCTGTCCACTTCGTTTATGGAGATAGCAGACGAGGCTCCGCATGCTTACGTACCATTTCATCTCGCCGTCAAATCCATGTCAACCCCAAGAATACGTGATACGTGCTGCAAAGATACAACAAAAAACTGACATCGAGAGCAAAACCGCACAAAAAACTTTTGCCGTCACGTTTTTTTTATTACTTTTGCAGCATAATACACCTAATAACAAAAGCTTTATGAACCGACAGTACCTTATTGCATCAGCTCTGACTGCAATTTTAATGTATACCAGTGAGGTCTCTGCCCAAGACAGCTGGATAGACATAACAGACGATTTTGTTGTTAATCCGCGCTTCGACGGCAATGACATATCGACCGGCTGGCTTGGCACGGCCTTTGGTTCCGCCAATCCGAAGGAGAATGCGGAACACTATCAGAAGAACTTCAACACCTATCAGGTTATTACAGGCGTGGTACCGGGCAAGTACCGCGTATCGGTAAACGCCTTCTACCGCTGCGGAAACGCCGACAACGACTACAGCACATATACCGCCGGCAACTATGCAGACTATCAGTATGCAAAACTATATGCTACATCTTCTGTTGACGACCAATCGGCAGGCATCGCCTTGGCATCAAGCGCGGCCTTGGAGAACAGTCTCGGTGGCGCGGTGAGCAACGTTGGCACAAAGAGGCTATACATCCCGAACAACATGGAAGCAGCCGACTATTGGTTCAATGCCGGGTACTACCAGAACTCGGTAGAGGTAGAAGTGGGTAGCGACGGGCAGCTTACCATCGGCATAAAGAAAGACATCATTATCGGGGGAGACTGGACATGTCTGGACAACTGGAAACTGGAATACTGGGGTGTTCGAACATATGTTAGCGAGATTGTATTTCCAGAACAGGAAATGACAATACAACTGGGCGAGACACGCAAGCTGACACCCACCATACAACCTTCCAACGCCACAACCAAGAAGCTTTCATGGTCGTCATCAGACACAGGCATCGTCACCGTTGACGAACAAGGCAACATCCTCGGTGTAGGTCGCGGCAAGGCAACCATCACTGCCACGGCTACCGACGGCAGTAATGTCTCGGCCTCATGCCTCGTGGAGGTTGAGGAGAACATTCCTACAGCACAGTCGCTTGTGATAAACGAGATAATGGCCTCTAACGTTGACGAGTTTGTCAGTCCTGCCTTCCAGTTTGACGGATGGATAGAGCTCTACAACCCCTCAGACAAGGGCGTTACCCTTTCTGGCCTATGGCTGAGCAACGACCCCACAAATACAAAGATGTGGAGAACGACACCTGCCAACGGTGTGCTGCCCGCCAAGGGTTATAAGGTGATATGGTTTGAGAACAGTGAGCTGTGCCCGTCGAACGCCAACATAAAGCTCGATGTTGACGGCGGTCAGATAATCATCAGCGATGACAACGGAACCGTCATCGCCTCAGCCTCCTACCCTGCCAGCCTGGAACGCATCAGCTTTGCGAGAACCACCGATGGCGGAGACATATGGGCCAACACCGACAAGCCCACACCAGGCAAGAGCAACAGCTCATCCACATTCGGCTCTGCACAACTAAGCGCACCGGCGGTATCAGCAGGCTCGCAGGTGTTTACGTCTACCATGAATATTACCGTCGACATTCCGTCAGGCACAAGCCTTAGATATACCACCGACGGCACACTGCCAACAGAAACCAACGGAAAGAGCTCAAGCACAGGAGTGTTCAGCATCAGCAGCACTACCAACTTCAGGTTCCGCCTCTTCGCCGACGGCATGATGGCAAGTCCGGTAACAACCCGCTCGTATATCAAATGGGACAAGGAATTCAAGATACCTGTACTGTCCGTAGTGTCTGACCCAAGGTTCCTCTACGATGATTCACTGGGAGTATACGTACAGGGAGTAAACGGCAAGCCGGGCAACGGACAAAGTTCGCCATGCAACTGGAACATGGACTGGGAACGGCCCGTCAACATGTCGTACATAAACGAACAGGGGCAAATGGTGTTCAACCAGGATGTAAACCTCGAGATGTGCGGAGGATGGAGCCGCGCATGGACTCCACACTCCTTCAAGCTCAAAGGCGACAAGGAGCTGGGTGGCAACAAAAACCTCAACTATCCCTTCTTCAAGGCAAAGCCATATATCAGAAACAGGACTTTACAGGTGAGAAACGGAGGCAACGACAACTCGTGCCGCTTCAAGGATGCCGCTCTGGAAACGATAATTCAAACGTCAGGCATCGACATCGACCTGCAGAGCTACCAGCCAGTACACGAGTTCCTGAACGGTAAGTATATCGGAGTGCTAAATATGCGTGAGCCGAACAACAAACATTATGTCTATGCCAACTACGGATGGGACGACGACCTGATAGACCAGTTTGAGATGAGTCCCGACAGCGGATATGTACAGAAGGAGGGCACCATAGACAACTTCATGAAATGGTACGACATGTCGGCAGATGCAGCCAATAACGACACCTACGAGGAGATAAAGCTCATGGTTGACATTGACGAATATGCCAACTACATGGCGGCAATGATGTACCTTGGCGGAACAGACTGGCCACAGAACAACATTAAAGGCTTCAGACTTACCGAAAACGGTAAGTTCCGCTTCGTTTCCTTCGACCTTGACTTCGCCTTCAGCACCCCTGACCCTTTCAACACGTTCGAATGGAAAAACACCTACACCTTCAACAAGCTGTATAACGGGCTGCCACAAATAACGGCAGAGATACGCTTCGTCACCATATTCCTGAACATGCTGAAGAACAATGACTTCAGAAAGAAATTCATAGACACCTACTGCATAATGGGCGGTAGCGTGTTTGAGCCGACCAGATGCAACGAGATACTGGACAGTCTCGTAAACAAGGTGGCTCCTGAAATGGCTTTCAATGGTGAGAGTCCCTACAATACATATTACAGCGTGAAGGATGCCCTGGCCAACAGACAACCGACAATGACCAATGCTCTGAAAAACTATTGGCGAATGCAGATTAGCGACAAGACTGCTGTTAGCGGAAAACTCAGCAGCGACACAAAGGGGGCAAGGCTGGAGCTCAACGGCATTGACATTCCTACCGGCAAATTCGACGGACAGCTGTTTACACCAATGACCATCACCGCCGTAGCACCAGCCGGATACAGGTTCGCAGGATGGAAGGGCAGCCAGCAGGACATGACAACAATCGTCGAGCGCGGAAGCAAATGGACTTATTACGACAAGGGAAGCCTGGACAACACAAGCTGGACAGCAACATCTTACAGCACAAGCAACTGGAAACAGGGCAACGCCCCACTCGGCTATGGCAAGGACAATCTGGCCACAACAATAGAATATGGTGGAAACAGCTCCAATAAATATCCGACATACTATTTCCGGCAGACTTTCAAACTTGATGCCAAACCATCAACTTCCACAAAGGCAGTCCTCAACTTCACCGTCGATGATGGCTTCATAGTATACATCAACGGCAAGGAAGCCGGACGGTACAACATGCCTGGCGGAACCGTTGACTTCAATACGCTGAGCACCACCTACGCCCAGGGAAATCCAGACACAGGAACAATGGAGCTAAGCACCGACGCCATGGTGAAGGGCAATAACGTAATAGCCGTAGAGGTACACAACAACAACACGACAAGCTCTGACATCTATTGGGACGCAGAACTGAAAGGCCTGTTCGACACCAGCAGCGGCAACTACGTTTACAATGAGCCTACGATAACGATACCGGATGAGGACTTTGACCTCGTGGCATGTTACGAGCCTATGGACAACCCCATCTCTGAGGGATATACTCCCATAAGGATCAACGAGATAAGCGCAGCCAACGATATCTACGTAAACGAATATGGCAAGAAGAACGACTGGGTGGAACTCTATAACACCACCGACGAGCCTATAGACGTGGAAGGCATGTTCCTAAGCAACGATGCCAATAATCCAAGGCTCTGCATACTCTCCAAGGGTGACACAAACGCCAGCACCGTAATCCCAGCCAAGGGACACATGGTTGTATGGTGCGACAAACTGGCTACTGCCCAAGACCTGCATACCACCTTCAAGCTGTCTGCCACAGGAGGCACCGTGGCTATCACGGCTGCAGACGGGTCATGGACTGACACCATCACCTATCCCGAACACGACGGATTCTCTACAATAGGACGATATGCCGATGGCTCACAGAGAATATATCATCTAACAACCCCAACCATAGGCAAGGCCAATATCATGACCTCGTATGCCGAAATGCTAGAAGAACAGGTCTCTGGTATCAGAAACGAAACCGTCTCAATCGGCAACAGCATAACACTGAGACTGGTAGCAGGCAACTTTATAGTCAGGTCTAATGCAGAATGGGCAAATATCGAGGTATACACTCTCGGAGGACAGAAGGTCGCAGAGACAGCTGTTGACATTACAGGAGGCATCGGCACATCTGCTGCCCCAGCCTTACCTCACGGCTGCTATATAGCCAAGGCTACAGACAGCAACGGCAAGACTGCAACCATGAAGATTGGAAAGTAAGATTTGTTAGGATGCATGTATATATTGCCGCACCAAGCAGTACCTCTCCGTGGTCCTGCTTGGTGCGGACTGTTGTTTAGGCATTTATTTATCCACGAAAAGCCACTTTAATAAAATAAAAATGATTAACTTTGCAACAAAATTGAAAAAATAGAGTTTTATATAATAACAATACCAACCATAAAAAATAGAACAGTTTCCAAAAATGAAAAGAAACATATTATCAATACTACTGTTGATAATGTGCCCGTTGCTCGCTACGGCACAATCGTCAATGACTGATGACCAACTGATGCAGTTTGTAATTAAAGAGCATAATGCCGGAACTTCACAGCAGCAGATAGTAACCAAGCTCATGCAACGCGGCGTAGACATCCAGCAAATCAGAAGGGTAAAGGCAAAATACGAACGCCAGATAAAGCAGAGCGGACTCGGAAATGTTGCCGACAAGGCCGTTGGAGACGCAGAGACAAGAATGAGGCAGAACAACGGCAAGACAAAGGACTCAAACACGCCTGAGATTACAACATCTAAAGATGCCGGAACAAGCTACCACATCCAGGACATCACCACATGGCAGCAGACATACGACGAGAACAGCGAGGATTTCATCAGGATGCAGGCCGAGCTGGGCGGGCTGCTGCCCACCGACTCTATAGAATGGCTCAACCAGCTGCTGAAGGAGAAAGAACTGGACCAGAAGAAGGTCTTCGGACGTGACATTTTCAACAACAAGGAGCTGACATTCGAGCCGAATATGAACATCGCTACGCCGCAGAACTACAAGCTCGGGCCTGGTGATGCCGTATTCATTGACATCTATGGAGCATCGCAGAAAACAATTGAGGGAACAATATCTCCAGATGGCGAAATCACCATTGACGGCTTTGGCCCCGTGCATGTCAGCGGACTTACCGTAGCACAAGCCAACAGCAAGCTCAGGTCAACTCTTGGCGCACGGTACAGCAGCAGCCAGATAAAGCTCACTGTTGGTCAAACCAAGACCATCATGGTAAACGTCATGGGCGAGGTAAAGGTTCCGGGCACTTATACCCTCTCCGCCTTTGCAACAGTATTCCATGCACTGTACATGGCAGGAGGAACCAATGAGCTGGGAACACTCAGAAGCATCAAAGTCTATCGCAACAACAAGCTCGTAACGGTTGTCGACATCTACGACTACATCCTCAACGGCAAGTTGACAGGCAACATCCGTTTGGCAGACAACGACGTTATCGTTGTTGGGCCATACGACTGTCTCGTGAACATCACCGGCAAGGTGAAAAGACCAATGTACTATGAGATGAAACGCAATGAGAGCTTAAGCACGTTGCTCAAATACTCTGGCGGTTTTGCTGGCGACGCATACACCAAGTCTGTCAGAGTGGTGAGAAAAACGGGGCAGCAGCGCTCGGTATTCAACATCGAGGAGTTTGACATGGCGTCATTTCATGTCAGCGACGGCGACTCCGTGAGCGTAGACTCCATACTGCCACGATACGAGAATACCGTAGAGCTGAAAGGTGCGGTGTTCCGTCCTGGACTATACCAACTCGGCAACAACATCAACAGCGTACGCTCACTCATAGAACATGCCGAAGGCATAACAGAGGAGGCATTTACCAACCGCGCCGTCATGCACCGCATGAAGGCAGACCGTACACTTGAGGTTGTAAGCGTAGACCTTGCAGGCATCCTCAACGGTACATCAGCCGATATTCCACTTAAAGAGAACGACGTACTCTTCGTTCCGACAAAGCAAGACGCCATGGTTGACCGCACCATCACCATACATGGCGAGGTACACTACCCCGGCATATACAAATATGCAGACAACGAAACCATCGAGGACTTCATCTTGCAGGCTGGTGGACTGCGCGAGTCAGCATCAATGGTGAAAGTGGATGTCGCACGCCGCGTGAGCGACCCAAAAGCAACAGTCAACGACTCCATTATTGCCCGCACATATAGTTTCGCCATTAAGGACGGATTTGTTGTCGACGGCACACCGGGCTTCACACTAATGCCTTTCGATGAAGTATATGTCAGGAAGAGCCCGGGCTATAGCGCACAACAGAACATCACAGTGGAAGGTCAGGCCATGTTCCCTGGAACATACACCCTGTCCATGAAAAACGAACGACTCAGCGACATACTGAAAAAAGCCGGAGGTGTCACCGATCTGGCCTACACTCCAGGCGCACGTCTTGAGAGGCGCATCACTCCTGACGAGAAACTTCGAATGGAGACCATAACCAATATGCTCAACTCTCAGAGTGGCAACGACAGCCTCGACATCAAGAAACTTGATTTGGGCAACACATACTATGTCGGTATCGAACTTGACAAGGCGATAGCGGAACCAGGCGGTGACGCAGACATCGTACTGCGTGAGGGTGACAGACTCATCATTCCGGAATACAACGGAACAGTTAAAATCTCGGGTGACGTAATGTACCCGAACACCGTGGCTTACGAGAAAGGCAAGCGTGCATCATACTACATAGACCAGGCCGGCGGATGGGGTGACAGAGCAAAGAAGAGCAACACGTACATCATTTATATGAATGGTACCGTGGCGAAAGTCGGCCACAATGCCAAGATTATGCCTGGATGCGAGATTGTCGTGCCGAGCAAGCCCAAGAAGGATGCACGCACGCTTGCACAGATACTGACTATCGGCACCAGCGTGGCATCGCTCGCAACAATGATAGCAACAATAGCTAACATTGTAAAATAAAGCTATCTGAAAGCCAAACATGCAAAATGTCTAAAATGGAAAACAATAAAACACCTGAAGTTATTGACCTGAGGGTCATATTCAGCAAAATTTGGTCGGAAAGGAAACTGTTCTACAAAGTTTTGCCAATCACATTTGTTCTCTCATGCGCTTACATCCTTTGCATACCGAGAACCTATACCTCAAGCCTAAGCCTCGCTCCGGAAATCGGCGGCATGGGCATGGAAGGTACCCTTGGCTCACTGGCATCATCATTCGGCATAGACCTTGGTTCCATGGAAACGACAGACGCCATCAACCCCATGCTCTATCCTGACCTGATGGAAGACAACGGTTTTGTAGTAGGCCTGTTCTCGGTACGGATTAAGACATCCGACGGAGAGATAGAGTCAAGCTACTATGACTATCTTACAAAATATCACCAGGCTCCATGGTGGTCCAAACCTATCCAGTGGATAAATGATCTGGTACCAACTAAGGAAGAAGGTATCAAGGGGAATACGGAAAACAGCCCATACGTGTTATCAAAACGTCAGGACGACATCGCCAACATGATTAGGGACGACATATCAATAAGTGTTGACAAGAAAACTGCAGTGATAACTATTACCGCCAAGGCTCAGGACGCACTTGCCTGCAAAATACTTGCCGACTCCGTAAAGGAACGCCTGCAGGACTTCATTACAGACTATCGTACGAACAAATCCCGTGTAGATGAGCAATACTACAAGAAACTCTTGGACGAGGCAAAACAGAACTATGAGAGCGCGCGTCGGCTCTATGGCAGCTATGCAGATGCCAACACCGATGTCACCCTTGAGAGTTTCCGCGCCAAGCAGGAGGACCTTGAGAACGACATGCAGCTGAAATTCAATACCTACAGCACGCTCATGACACAATATCAGGCTGCCAAGGCAAAGGTTCAGGAGCGCACACCTGCATTCACAGTTGTCAAGGGTGCTGCGGTACCCATAAAGCCAACTGGGCCAAAGAGAATGCTTTTCGTATTGGGAATGTGTATATTAGCATCTTTTATATTGAGTCTGTATTCCATAAGAGACCTCCTTCTTAAAGAGTAATTTTTTTGTCATATTACACACATTAACAATATATGCACAATCCCATGGTAGAGGAGCTATGCAAGTATACCAAAGGGTAAGAATACTCTATGTAAGAAAAATAGCATTTAAACATGACAGATAATAATAGCGACAATGATTTCGGACAAGCAAGGCAAAAGAGAATAGCATCTAACGCTATGGTTCTTTTTGCCAGAATATTTATTATAACTATTGTCAATCTCTATTCTGTACGTTATATCATTAAAGGGCTCGGAATAGAAGATTATGGTATCTACAATGCCATAGCAGGTGTTGTAATGACAAGTTCATGTTTAATACCTGTATTAGCTTTGTCGATGCAACGCTTTTATTCCTATACCATGGGTAAAGGGGACTTCGACAAATTAAAGACGCTTTTCTCGACAGGAGTGAATATAAGTCTTGTTTTTTCACTACTTATAGTTGTTTTTTTCGAAACATTAGGGCTTTGGTTCATCAATACACAATTGACCATTCCTGATGGAAGGGTAGCAGAAGCTATACTAGTATTTCATCTCTCACTATTTTCCTTTGTGTTTTCTTTGCTACAAGTTCCTTATACAGCTGCGGTATTCTCTAATGAACAAATGGGAATTTACGCATTGATTTCGACTATAGAGTGTATTGCAAAATTTGCAATTGCAATTATGATCAGTTATTCCTCATATGACCATCTGGTTTATTATTGCACAGGACTGTTCATTGTTTCAATATTCGTTTTCTTTACATATGCTATTATAGCCCATCACAGATATGCAGAATGCAGTTATGTTCATGTCAAGGACCGTAAGCTATACAAGGAATTGCTTTCTTTTTCAGGCTGGACATTATACGGAGCCTTAGCGAGTGTTGGCATGATACAAGGAAGTACCATATTACTGAACATATACTATGGGCCAGTTGCCAACGCCGCTTTCGGAATAGCTGTTAACGTCTATAATGCTTTCATGTCACTTACAAACAGTATTGTTTTGGCATTCAGACCTTCGATGGTAAAGACCTACGCAGAAGATAGACAAGACTTGTTGGGACAGCTTTTTTACGTGTGCAACAAAGCTATATTCTTACTTTTAACTTGTGTTGCAATACCAATTATTATGGAGACAAGCACTATCTTGAACTTGTGGCTTGGCATTGTCCCAGAAAACACATCATTATATATATGCCTTTTCGTAATATTCTGTTTATGTTTAGCTTTGCACAACCCTATTACGATTATTATACAATCAATTGGCCGTATAAAGAACTATCATATGACCATCGAAACCCTTATGGCTTCTTGTGTCCCTTTGACTTGGCTGATGTTTCACATAAAGTTACCATCATATAGTCTGTTTGTCATCATGATTTCGCTTTGCATCCTTGCTCATGCTATAAGAGTGCTCTTTCTTCGTTGCAATCATGGATTTTTTTCCATCAAAAACTATCTTATGCAGTTTGTTGCTCCATGTATGTCAATAGCAATAGCTAATGTGATTGTTACAGGCTGGGTACACACCATGGTGCACAATTGCCTGTTGAGACTATTAGCCGTCTGTTTTACATCCATCCTGGTTACCATCATATTCACCAGTCTTATCGGGACCTCAAAGACAGAGAGAGAATACATAAGGAAAAAGATACACATTTAACGTTATGCCATATATAATTCTCATATTATTCATATTGACGAGTACATTGTGTTTCTTAGAGCATCGCCTTTCTAAGAAATACAATATTACTATCTATATTACATTGGGAGTTATACTTATCATACTAGCAGGGTTAAGAGAAGTTGGTATAGATCCAGATTCCGACAATTATGAGGCCGCATACAGGAATTATTATAGTTCAAATATGCTTGGCTCCGTTGATTATTCCTTTTTGCTTCTCTCGAACTTGTTCAATTTGTTCACCACAGATGTTCATGCTTTGTTTCTATTTTATGCCTTATTCGGTGTGGCGTTCAAGTTTATGGCATTTAGACAGCATTCTTCTTATTATTTCTTACCTATCGTGGTGTATCTCAGCTTCTATTATGAGCTACATGAGCTTACCCAGATACGAACAGGAATAATGTCAGGATTGTTCTTGTTGGCTATAAAGCCCATAACGGAGGGAAAAAGATTTAAGGCTTTCCTACTGATACTCGCTGGTTCGTTTTTCCACATTTCCGCAATAATACTTCTTCCTTTCTTGTTTTTGAAGAGCAAGCCATTAAATATGAAGTGGAAAATATTATTGATAGCATTAATTCCTACAGCCTATGTCATAAGTACTTTGTTGACAAATACCACATTGACATCAAGCATACCATATATAGGTGACAAGCTCATATTATATCAGAAAGCCGAGCAAATGGGCACAGCTTCTGTATCCGTCAATATAGTGAGTCCGCTTCTTATGTTGTCTATCTTTATTTATTATTATTTAATAATATTCTCAAAATCAATAGAACAGAAGCTTAATTGTTATCCAATTTTGATAAAGATATTGGGCGTTGCCCTTTTCTCTTATATTGCATTATCTTTCCTCCCAGTATTGGCAGAAAGAGTATGTTATTTGCTAAGAATCGTTATTGTCTTGCTGTTCCCTGCAATATCATATACTATCCGCCCAAGGTGGATTGGAATGATAATTGTCATGCTCATTTCCATAATATTCATGAATTATGGATTAAGATTACTCGATTTTGTTTTCTTATGGGAAGTAAGTTAATCTCTGGTGTTTTGTGACAGAAAATGAAAAAACTATAAAGCAAAAAAAATAACCGACACATGAAAGCAAGAATCATAGCATTATACCTACCGCAATTCCACCCTATTCCAGAAAACGACGAATGGTGGGGACCTGGTTTCACTGAATGGACCAACGTTGTAAAGGCCAAGCCATTATTCAAGGGGCACAACCAACCACGCATACCCGCAGACCTTGGTTTTTACGACCTAAGATTACCTGAGACAAGAGAACTTCAAGCAAAATTAGCACGAGAGGCTGGTATTGAAGGTTTCTGCTATTATCATTACTGGTTTGGCAATGGCAAGCAACTTCTTGAGCGTCCTTTCAACGAAGTGCTTGCAAGCAACAAACCCGACTTTCCTTTCTGCCTATGTTGGGCAAACCATACGTGGAGCAACAGTACCTGGCAACGCAAATCGGGATTTAGCAGTAATACATTGATAGAACAGCTATACCCTGGTAAAGAAGATGACATAGAGCATTTTATGTCAGTACTTCCGGCATTCAAGGACAAAAGATATATTACTATAGATGGGCGACCAGTATTTGTACTTTGGGAGCCCAGAGACCATCCTCACGTACAACAATGGATTAACACCTGGCGTGAGCTGGCACTAAAAAACGGACTCCCTGGAATATATTTTATAGGCATGACCCATAGTACTCTCGCCTTTAAACAAGATAATAATGGAAAAAGAACAAGGGCTATTCCAAATCTTGAAAGCAGTAAAGATGTATTTCAGGATATACTGAATATGGGATTTGATGCCGTAAATTCTTATGGAAAAAGAAGAGGCGAGATGCTTAAAGACGGAAAATTTGTCAATCTTGCCAAAACAGCATTAAGGAGATTTGGACTTCCTGTTGGCAGACGATTTGATTACTCTAAAACGGTGAAGCACTTTTTCGCTCCTGAGGACTGTTGGGAAAACGTTTATCCCACTATTCTTCCCCAATGGGACAGAACTCCCAGAAAAGCAGCGTGGGATGGAATATATACAGGAGCGAGTCCAAAAGCTTTTGAACAACATATTTTACAAGCAATGGAAGTTATAAAGGATAAGGCTCCTGAGCACAAAGTGATATTCATGAAATCATGGAACGAGTGGGGAGAAGGCAATTATGTCGAACCAGACGAGGAATTTGGACACGGATGGTTGCAAGCTATACGTAATGCTATAGACAAGGATTTCCAACCATAAGACAATTTTTTCCATGAAAGTATTCTATATCAATCCTCAATCATACAACAATCTGAGTACTTACGATTTATCGTTGCTCAAGAACATTCAAGGTCACGATGTTACATATTATCATTGTGACCAATACCAACACGACATATTGCCAGGCAACAGCAACAAATGCTATTTCCATTACAACAAGAAAAAATATGGTATCACAAAAGGTATAAGTTATCTATGTAGCATAATACGTATAACTATAGACGCTATCATACATAAGCCAGACATAGTACATGTGCAATGGCTACGGGTTTGGCATATTGATTACGTTTTTGCATTACTGATGCACTGGATGGGCATACGGCTTATATTTACTGCCCATAACATTCTCCCCCATGTAATTAAGAAAAATGACAAAAGACATTACAAGAGATATTATAAGCTTGTAGACAACATCATTGTTCACAATAGCAGGACTCGCAAAGAACTTGCAGAGCTTATGGATATTAGTGAAAGAAAAATAAAGGTCATTTTTCATGGTGTTCTCAATTCTGATACCGCAAAAGCAGATGTCATCTCAAGGGCAGATGAACTTAGAGAGCTGTTACATATCAAGCCTTCCGACATAGTATTTTCATGCCTCGGGGTACAAAAAGAATACAAAGGCACCTCACTTGTTATTGACATCTGGGCTGACAATCCAGAACTAAATGCCAATCCGAATACACACTTGCTTATTGTGGGACGATCGTATGGAATAGATTATGCTCCAATAATCAAATTCTCCAATGTATACATCCTTGACCAAATGATTTCAGACTTGGATTTTGATGCCTATCTTCATTTGTCTTCCGCAATTCTGCTGCCATACATCAGAATATCACAAAGCGGTTTGCTGTTTTCTGCAGTAAATCAGCATATACCAGTGTTGGTGAGTGATGTTGGTGGTCTTACAGAGCCATTATCTTATGGCAATATCGGTTGGAACATTGGTACACCGACAAAAGAAAACCTGCAAAGACAAATGCTTGAGTTGGTGAGGAGGCCAGACGAAATTGAAGCAATAAAGAATAACAGCCAGGAATTTGATAAGGTTAGGAAAGCATATGATTGGGAGTCTATTGGAGAAAAGACATCCAGTCTATATTCCGGAGAATACTAACACTGTTCTGTTGGCATACGTTTTGCAGCCAAACAACTAACGGTGAAAGTCAGACAGGAACATGTTAGAGGTATTGTCCGTATATGGAAACAGGACGACAAGTCTCTCCGACATGAGAAACTTTCACTGTTTTATCATCAAGTCCGTCAATATCGTTTGCGGTCTTGACACCTATTACATGGCTGTTCTTGAAGAACATATAATGTTGTTTTGCTTCAATGCCCGTTCGGTCGATATCATTCAACTTGGCTCTGATATTCTCAACAAAAGTTTTAAAAGAAAAGATACGGTTCTTCTGTATCATCGCAACTGCAAAACCAATGGCTGTAACAAGTCTCAGAACCCCCTTTTTCTCGCGATAGGTCATGGCATAAAACAAAGGCCCACCCTTACGTTCGCCTTCGGTAATGATATTCCACCATATATTGTTCTGGGCGCAAGAAGGGAGATTATACAAGGCTCCAGCCGACTTTATACATCGAAAACCAGTTACACATTCAAACAGATTGTCGGAAGGCGGGCTCATTGGTCCCTCTCCAAATCCATGGAAGTCAAAATCTACTGGATGGAAAGACGGGTTCAAATATCTGATTCCGCTGAATACATTACCATAGGCATTACCCTCTCCTCCCAACATATCGGCAAAGTGATTGTAAAACGCAATGTTCTGGAAAAGGCAGTCACAAGCATGCTGATATATCTTAATTCCCTGATGACCATCATAGCCAGAAACAGAGATATCTTTTACCGTGACATTACGGCTGTCAAGGACATATATAGGATTGGTGAAATTTACTATTTCCAAATTATACACCTTGGCATGGGCAACCCTTTTCATATTTATTGCGTTCCAGCCATAGTCCATTTCCTGAGACTCCGCTATGCTGTAGTACAATGGGAAGCCGTGATGTCTGAACATTCCATTCCACTTGCTGTTCAACCTCAGATTGCCAATTGTGATATTCTCCAGCATGGCAACGTTAAACACTGCCGGCTCGTAAACCATATCACACGATCTAAGCAACGGACGAGCCAGTTCTATTGTATTCCCGTCAACAATGCGGTTCACTTCAACAAGCCATTGGTAGGAAGGAGCCTCTTCCACTCCTGCCCTAAGAGCGGTCTTCCATTCTGGGCGCAGTTTCTCTACTCCCAATATATCTTTTATCAGATTGCCGTCCAAAGAGGTGTTGTACAAGCCTAACATAATGTATCTTCCAACCTTAGAGCTGTCTGCTACCCGCAGAAGCCTACTGCCTTTTGGTGACTCTTCGATGACCGAAGTACAGTATTCTGGGGTAAGGATAGAGCCATCACTACCCGGATCTGACAACGAGTTGCTTTGCGAAAACCCTATCTTGCGTTTACGGAACTGCAACCCGAAAAATTCGTTGCTTGGCTGCAGTGCCTCTCCTGTGGTAATAAAAAATGGAGACAGCCATGGGTTCTTCTTTCCACACGACGTAGGTCCGCAGGACACAAGTTCTGTCAATAAATGTCCGTTGCTGTCGGTTTCGCCTTCAATATGAATGTTGGAATAGTTTATCTGCAGGAAGTTTCCACGACTTTTATTGAACAGATATCTCCCTTTAGGAAAAAAGACATGTCCGCCACCTTCCCTACCAACCTTATTAATAAGGTCTTGTACTTTAGATGTCAGATCTTCATTCGTGTCAGGCAATATCCCGTAATCTTTAACATTAAACACAATCTGCGTATCTGTATTTCGTTTGCATCCTGCATAAGAAAAGTCGGGTATCTCGCCACAATAATCTACCGCATCCTGCTCCGGAATGACTTTCTCTATTTTTCGTGAAAACAGGTATTCCAGACACAAATCCTTCTTGTGTGGTATTCCAAATGTAACATTACGCAAATACACCCCCATAAGGACGAACGGGAAAAACGGCATCCTGTTGCCGTACGCCATTGATGATATAAGATACGAAATAAGCCCAACGTAAGCGAAGCGAAATGTCCACGACACAAAGGGCGTCAATATATTCATGCGTGAAAGCACAAATTCAGCAAAGAATATGAAAGTCAATAATGCCGCGGAAAAAACCAGTAATACCGTTATGCTGCAAAAACAGATATCATGGAACATCAAAGCAAGCGATACTAACGATGATACATAAGTAACCGACTGAGCTTTCCCGACAGATATATTATATCTGCCTGTAAGCAAACACAATTCCCTCAACAGTATTTGGAAGCCTATGAAAAAGGCTGCCATACACATTATTGAATATAAATATATCATATTATTCTTAGTTATATGCCGTAAGTCTATTCTATTTTTTGATACACCTTTATCCAGTCAAAGAGCGTTTCATACGTATGGGTAATATCGGGCATCATGCCATGAGCACCTTCACCAACACTTTGATTAAGTATTAGAAAAAAAGGATAATCGAAAGTCCATTGTCCCTTGTCCAATAATGTCTTGTCAGTAGATTTAACATAGACATGAACAAGTTCCCCATCGACAAACCATTTTATGCTGTTGGCATCCCATTCTATGCCGTACACATGCCATTTTTCCGGATTTACCCGTTTCTCTCCGTGATTACTCCTCCTGTACTTAGCATCACTCAACGTCAGTTTTGTATGTGCGGAATGGGCTGTTTCCCTCTTGTCACCGAATACCTCGACAATGTCTATTTCCCCATAAGGTATTGACGGGTCTTTATATTCATAGTTCTTCATCCAAACAGCCGGGAAATTACCTTTGTGATTTTTGGTTTTCATCCTGACCTCCACCTTGCCATAAATGAAAGAATAGGTGTTCCTGGTTTCTATAGCCCCAGTGAGCATCCTCGCCGTGTCGTTTTTCTCCTTTCTGTTAGGAATAGCCCTGCACACTAATTTTCCATTCCTTATAAACACCACTTCCTCATTTTCACTAATCCACCTGCTCCAAAGACTATTAGTTCTTTTTGCACGTTTCCATTTCACAGAGTCAGGCTGACTGCCATTAGGAAGATTGAAATCATCGAAGAAAACAAGTTTGTACTCATAATCGTTTGCCAATCCAATGCTCTTCGGCAAAGGCTCGGTAAACGACAATGTCATCAATGATGCCAGAACGATAATTGTAAAATGTGTTTTCTTGCCCATAATCTCTACAAAGGTATTGATAATATACTTGATTCCAAACTCTTTCACGCTTTTTAACGCTGATTAATCGACATATAACGATATGCCATTTCAGTTCTCGTAAAAACAAGAATTTTATTTTGCCATTCCACTCTTTTGCACTATCTTTGCACAACAAAACAAAAAACGCAATGATAGAAGGCTTAGTATCAGTCATCATGCCGACATACAATTCGGGCAAATTCCTTGCAGAAAGTATTGAAAGCATACTGAACCAGACATACAAACATTTAGAACTACTAATCACCGATGACTGTTCTTCAGATGAAGACACGATCAACCTCCTTGAGAAATACCAAAAGGAGGATAATCGTGTAAGGGTTGTATCTCTCAAGCAAAATAGTGGTCCTGGAGTAGCAAGGAACCATTCAATAGAAAGAGCACAAGGACAATACATAGCTTTCTGTGACAGCGATGACAGATGGATGCCAAACAAATTGGAAATACAGCTAGCAACGATGACGAAAACTGGCAAGGCTCTATGCTGCTCATCATACATTATCTGCGATGACAACAACAACAATATCGGAATAAACATCTCTCCATCCCGTATAACATTCGGCATGATGAAATGCGACAACAAAGTAGGATGTCTTACGGCCATATACGACGTAAAGGCCTTAGGCAGGAAATATTACATGCCGATAATTCGCAAAAGACAGGATTGGGCTTTGTTCTTAAGCATTACAAAAGACTGCAAGGAAGCATGTGGCATCAAGGAGCCATTGGCTTACTATAGAAAGCGTTCCAACTCTGTATCAAGCCGCAAACTGTCACTTGTGAAATATAACATAGCAGTATACCGCCAATGTCTCGGCTTCAGCAAAACCAAATCATTATCATATTTCTTTTTCTGTTTTCTTCCCACCTACACGGCTAAAAGGCTGAAACAGAAAGTTGATTCTTTTAAATTCACACGTTTCTAATATTTTTTGGTAAATTCATGCAATATGTTCCACTATCATGCGTTAATAAAATAAACAAATAATAATGGAACAAGTAATCACGATGGTTATACCGAAATATAACGACGAGAAGGGGGACATGCGTTTCATTGAGGACGGAATGAACGAGGTGGAGCGCAACATAAAACGCATCGGCGACTTTGTCATTGCAGCCATAAGTCTCGTGGTTTTCTCACCTTTGTTTCTCGTATGCTACATAGCCGTAAGACGGGAGGACGGCGGGCCTGCAATATTCAAACAGGAGAGACTGGGAAGGTTCGGACGACCGTTCTACATCTACAAGTTCAGAAGCATGAGGGTGGACGCCGAGAAGGACGGGCCTGCACTCTACCAGCATGAGCGTGATGACCGCATGACAAAGGTGGGCAAGTTCCTTAGGGAACATCATCTTGACGAGCTGCCTCAGCTATACAACGTCCTGATAGGCGACATGGCATTCATAGGTCCCCGTCCTGAGCGCAAGTACTATATCGACCAGATTATGGAACACGACCCACGCTACCGCTATCTGTACCAGATACGTCCGGGCGTAACATCCTATGCCACTCTGTACAATGGCTACACAGACACCATGGAGAAGATGCTCCGGCGGCTTGAGCTCGACCTGTATTACCTTGAGCACCGCTCATGGTGGTTCGACATCAAGATACTCTTTAAGACATTCATCAATATCGTATTCGGAAAGAAGTTCTAATAATATAAGGTGAGGGACAAATCCTCACCTTTTATTGTCTCCATAAGGTTGGAATTCTTTGCGTGGGCAGATGCAAAGCTTTGCGAGGGCACATGCAAAGCTTTGCGAGGGCACATGCAATGCTTTGCATTGGCGGATGCAATGCTTTGCGTCTGAGATGGGCAAAGCTGGCACGGAAATCATCAGTCCTATTCCGGACAAGATAAAATGGAGGAAAAAGTCACCACACATGGCACGGTAGCCCCCAGGATATATCTACTGAAGCTCAGAACTTCTTCAAGTTCAGCCTCAAGGTTTCAGACCTCAGTATCATTTTCTTGCCGTCGATAGCCTCAACGGCAAAGGTCTCCTCAAGGCTGTTGATACCATATGGGGCAAGGACTTTGACATCTTCCACTACAGGGTCGCCTTCCCTTCTGTCAGATATAAGAGGATCATACAGATAGAGAGAGCCGTCTGCCCGACGGAAGGAGAAGATGAATTTGGAGCCCGTAGTCTTGTTGCTTACTTCGAGCAGCTTTACCTGTACCGACCAGAACAGTTTCTCGTTGCTTACGTCGAGCGTTCCTCCTGTTGCCAAAGTGTCGATATGCTCAAGATGCCAGAAGCCGTCTATCTTGCCGTTGTCGTGGCTTTCTATCTCGCAAGCAGTTAGAGTTCCGAGTGCGAGTGTGGCGATTGCGATATATTTTGAGATATTTTTCTTCATTGTGTTCTTTTGCCTGGGTTTATCTTAATAATCCGCATTTACGTATCGTGAGCTGGAAGCCTGCATTGTCGCCAAGCAGCTTGCCGAAGTCCATGCCGTAGGCTGCCAACACGCTCCACTTCTTCGAGAACGAGTATTCCGCCTCAGCCATCACGCTGACGTTGGTCTGTTTCTTCGTGAACGGTTCCTCATAGGTTCCGTAACCGTCCTGATATGTAGCGAGCAGGCGATAGCCAAGCCTTTCTGTTGGTGCCCCGCTGATGCCTATATGGTATGCCTTGAAGCGGTTGTCGGAAAAGATGATTCTTCCGTCCTCATTATATATAGGTGAGCGGTAGAGCGGATTGCCCATAGCCTGTCCCCAGTGTTGCCAACCGGTATAGATATAGTGGTTGTAGAAGTTGTCGTTGCCACCCACGTGCACCTGGTTGTTATGCGTGTGGTCGTGGTAAATCGGTCCGCTCTGGTATTTGGTATTGATATACTCCACTACGATGTCCCTTACCCACCGGTTGTACTTGAAGTTGAGCTCCACTCCGAGGAGCCAGTCGGTGAGGTCGTAGAGTATGAACTTACGTTTCTTCTTCACATTCCACTCCTCGCCCGTTCCGTAACCGTCGTAGTCAATCAGGAACATGGACGAATGGTCTTCGAAATACTTGTCGGCATAGAAAGAGAACTTCCAGGTATCGGCGTCGTAGTTCAGTCGTGCTACCCAGCTGCCGAGGTGGTTTCCTTCCGCATTCTGATATATGGTAGACATCTCCGGAGCATCTCCTCCGCCTGGTATCAGAGCCTTGAACATGCCCTTCAGGCCTCCGTTGTTCTTCACGACAGTCTCTTTGCCAGCAGCATCAAACATGTGGCTTGTTCCACCGAATTGTGTCGCCATTTCCAGTCCAAGCTCAAGCGAGAGTGGCATGAAGCGGTCTGGATTGCCTATCATTATGTAGCCCGCCTTGCTGTGGTAGAGCACGCCATCGGCATATTTGCTCTGCCTGTTTGTGAATGAATGCTGCCAGTTATCATCGGTCATCTTTCCGTACGCGATATGTCCTTTCAAGCGTATCATCCCATTGCCAAAGGGCAATACCCAATAGTCAGGCAACGCCAGCCTGACCTGTGGCACCGGTCGGGCATTGATGCCGAGAGTCTGTGAGCCGCTACTGAGCTTGTTGTTTTTCAGTTCCATAGGATAATGCTTGCTGCCTACCGTAAGCACGCCATGCAGCCAGCGTGCCTCAACAAAAGCCTGCTGAACGACGATGTTGCTGGTATAATTGTACGCCGCAGCCATGTCAAGTCCATAGCCTATTCCCCACCTGCGGGCAGAGTCTGACTGCAAGGGTCGTATGACTGCTGCGCGGAAATAGCCATTGCTTTCTTCCAGAGAACTGAGTCCATATTTATTAGCATTGAGCCATAATGGGGTCTTATCCTTTGATACGGATGCCTGAGTCTCCACCATATACGATATATTGTCCTTCAAGTCCAACTTCTCCCCTTCAGCACCATACTTCCAAGAGTACTGGGCGTGGCCGGCAAGAGACGTGAACAAGGAAAGACTAATCAACCAATATTGTTTCATCCCTTTAATGCGTTATATATAATATAACGTAAGGAAAAAGCACATATTGCACCAGCAGAGAACTTTGTTTAGGGATTTTCCCCCTATCGTTTAGGGAATTTCCCTTTTTAGCTTGAAAACTATGTGCTATCTTTGCAACATCAAAGAATTAATTAACGGTCTCTTGGAGATCACAAGTCGAACAAATAAAAACTCTATAGATATGAAAAAGTTACTTTTAGCCCTTGTGGCACTGTTCACGCTGACTACTTCAGCTTCAGCAATGAGTTACGAGCAAGCTCGCGAAAGAGCATTGTTCCTCACCGACAAGATGGCATACGAGCTCAATCTCACCGACGACCAGTATGAGGCCGCCTATGAAGTGAACCTTGACTATCTGATGGGTATCAACGACTATAACGACCTGTACGGAGCATACTGGAGACAGCGCAACCTCGACTTCAGCTACATCCTGCTCGACTGGCAGTACAGAGCTTTCTGCGCAGCCTCTTATTTCTACCGTCCTCTCTACTGGGATGCCGGATGCTGGCACTTCGCAATATATGCCCGCTATCCTCACCGCCACTACTTCTACTTTGGCCGTCCTCACTTCTACACAGTATACAGAGGCGGACACAGCTGGAGAATGAACGGAGGGAAGTCATGGTATTACGGCAGAACATATGGTGCTCCGGCAAGGGGTACAAGGAACCACTCAGGCATGCGCGACGGCTTTAAGAGAGGCGACTACGGACGCGGCTACCAGAGCAACCAGCCCTCACGCGACAACAACTACCGTCAGCATGGCACACAGAACGGCAACCGCCAGACTGGCAACGGCAACCGCTCGTTTGGCAACAGCAACCGCCAGAGCAGCACTCGCACAACAACCACCGCCCCCAATAACGGCAGTTCGTCAGGCCATCGCTCGTTTGGAGGAAGCCGCAGCAACACATCATCTCCATCGACAACAGCTCCAAAGAAGACCTTCACTCCCAGCACCAGCACGTCAGGCTCCCGCTCCTTCGGCATAGGCAGCAGCAGCTCATCAAGCTCTCGCCAGGTAGGTAGCAGCAGTTCATCAAGCACACGCTCGTTCGGTGGAGGCAGCAGCTCATCAAGCACACGCTCTTTCGGTGGAGGCAGCAGCTCGTCAAGCACACGATCTTTTGGTGGAGGCAGCAGCTCGTCAAGCACACGCTCTTCAGGTGGAAGCTCAAGCAACGGCAGCCGTTTCGGAGGCAGAAGATAACACTCCTCCTACCATCAGGGAATGTTATAACACATACTCTTATAGATTTAGAAAAAAATGGGTCATATCACACGCTCTACTAAAGAGTGTTGATATGGCCCATTCACTGCTTACAAGCAGCATGTAAAAAGTTTCTTCTACAATATTATAACATTATTATTCTCACATCTGCATTCATCATTTTTGGAATCTCGTTCATAGGCTTGCCAAGATGCACGCTCTGAACAGCCTTATTGATGATGCCATGGCCAACAGCCAGAACGGTCTTGCCAGGATATTCCTTCTTTATCCAGTTCAGGAAGCGGCGTGCCCGCTCCTTCATCTGTCCTGTTGTCTCAATGTCGTCTGGCCACACCTTATCCTTCAAGTCAGGAATAAACAACCCCGTGAAGCTACCCCAGTCACGCTCGCGCAGCAATGGGGTTGTGACAACAGGCTTGCCATGAGGTTCGGCAATAATCTCACAAGTTTGCCAAGCCCTCCTAAGGTCGCTGGAGACGAACACATCAATATGCTCACCTTCCATCTTCTCCGCAAGTTCCCTTGCCTGTCGACATCCTTGCTCATTCAGTTTTCCAGGCGTTTGTCCCTGCAAAATCTGGTTGACGTTGTCTTCCGTTTCCCCGTGTCTTACCAAATACAATCTTGTTGTCTGCATGTTAATAATCTATATACACGATGCAAAAGTACAAAAAATAATTGCTACGACAAGAATTTGTTTGTATTTTTGCACTCACACAAGATAGTTTTAATTATGAATACATTGCAAGGATCATTTCTAAGAGCTGTATGCTCCATCATCGTGGGAGCATTGCTCGTAAAATACCGTGAGGAGACCGTCACATGGATAACAATAGCCATGGGTGTCCTGTTTTTCCTCTCAGGCTTAGTGTCGTGCCTTATCTATTTCGGTCAGAAGCGCCGTGCCGACGAGCCTGCAGTATACGACTCCAAAGGGCGTCAGCTGACAGGCATCAAGCCGTCGTTCCCGTTAGCAGGCATAGGCAGCATCATCCTGGGAATAGCGCTGGCCATGATGCCAGCCTCTTTCATCACAGGTCTGATGTATGTCTTTGCGGCAATACTCATAGTTGGTGCGCTGAACCAGTTCTTCACTCTGGCCACCGCGTGCAAATACGCACGCATAGGACTATTGTGGTGGATAATGCCTTCGGCTGTTCTGCTTGTTGGCATAATAGCCGTCATCCGCCCGTCAACAATAGCCAGTGCCCCACTCTTCGTCATCGGCTGGTGCATGATGCTCTACGGTGTCGTAGAATGTATCAATGCCATGAAAATCTATCGTGCCAGAAAGACTTTCATACGCTTGAGCGAGCAGGCGCAAGCTGAGGAGAAACCGGGGGCTGAGGACAACGGCGCAGCCTGAGCAAACAGAAAAAACGCATATACCTTCATTGGCTCACACAGATACCTTCATGAGCCAACGAAGGTATCTTCATAAAATGGCATGCCTATTCTCAAAAAAAAGGCATGCCATTCACATGAAAACAGCATACTTCCACACTGGCTACGACTTGATATAGTCAAGTATCTGCTCGGCGTGGATTTTTGTCTTAACAAAATCATATTATGTGTAATAGTTACTACGAACACATCTTTTTCCACATCCAAACAAACAAAGTTGTTATCAATACATTTATAATAAAATACGTCAGGAAATGTATGCCCTGGCTAGGAATGGAGAGCATCACAAAAACATTGAAAAGATAGTAATAAAGGCTATTTTTCCCTATATATTCCAGCCAAGATGCTTTAAAGTGCAAGGAGAGAACTCTAATACAGAAAAGCAACAAAATACAGAGTGCGAGGTTTCCTGCAATTACAATAGGAACTTTAGTAAACAAAAAAACATTGCCCAAGTAATATATGCAAAAAAATATAATGGATAAGATTAATGCAGGTATCATCATTTTCTGTATTCGTGCTTTTGAGGCACTTGAGACTATTGCACCAAGTGGAAATAACAAATTTGAACAATACCAATACAAAGGAATATGATTCAGATAGCAGATGGCAATGAAAACCACATGTAGAATTGTAATTATTCTAATTACTTGTACTGCATGAAGTTTGATTACAAAAAGCAATATAGTGACAATATAATCAGCAAGTATCACCTTGAAGAACCACATGTCAATTCCGGATGGCATGGATAATCTGAAAATAGCAGTTATATCGTTTATAGTAATCTGGGTAACACTTGAAGGAACTAATTCACCAACTATGTATGCGATAACAAATGCTGCAATGAATGGTGACAACAGCTTGAGAAGATGGCTTATCAAGTAGGAACTATTAACACGCTTTTTTTCTAAAGAGCGAAAGAGCCCGTAGCCCGACATAAAAAAGAAAACACTGCATCCCATACATCCATATTCTGGAATCATTAAAGCACGGCACCATGAAGAATCATAATCTGAGTATTCGTTGATTGAATGAACGAATATTATCATCAACATTGCTATGCCACGAAGAAAGTATCCGGTATAATATGGAATTTCTATCCTATTCATCAATTCAATAATATATTGTGTTTTTTGTATTTGTCCTGCGTAATATATTCATTACTTATTTATGTAGTCAAGTATCTGCTCTGCATGAATCTTTGTCTTCACCTCCTTCGGTGTGAAGATTTTCTCTATCACCCCTTCCTCATTCACGAGATAGGTGGTGCGCAGAATACCCATATATTTCTTTCCGCACATCGACTTCTCTCCCCATGCTCCAAGCTGCTGTAGCAGTGTCGTTTCGGTATCGGCAATGAGGGGGAAGGGCAGCAGCTGCTTGTCGATGAACTTCTGATGACTTGCCGCCGAGTCCTTGCTTACTCCTATGACCACGTAGCCAGCCTGCTGCAGCTCGTCGTAATGGTCTCTAAGCGAGCAGGCCTCAGCAGTACACCCCGACGTATTGTCCTTGGGGTAAGCATACAACACCAGTTTCTTTCCTGCCAATGAGGAAAGAGTAATCTCCTGACCGTTTTGGTCGAGCCCGAGCACCTCGGGCAATTTGTCTCCTACATTCATTATTCTATTCGTTACTCGGAATTATACCCTCTATATACTTACATAGGATGCCAACGCCCTTAGCATTCTCACCTCCCTGCGGAATGATGAGGTCAGCATATCGCTTAGTAGGCTCAATGAACTGCTCGTGCATGGGTTTCAGCACGGCGAGATAGCGGTCTACGACCATGCTCACGGTGCGTCCGCGGTCGATGGTGTCACGCTGTATGTTGCGTATGAGCCTCTCATCGGAATCGCAGTCTACGAAAATCTTCAGGTCCATCAGCTCACGCAGCTTCTTGTTGAGCAGAGTCATGATGCCCTCAATAATGATGACCGGCTTCGGCTCCACATGTACAGTCTCCGGCAACCTGTTGCACTTTATATATGAATATGTAGGCTGCTCGATGGGCTTTCCTTCCCTGAGGTCGTTAATCTGCTTGTGCAGCAGTTTCCAGTCGAAGGCGTCAGGATGGTCAAAGTTTATGGCGTGCCTTTCCTCATCCGTCATTCCCGTAGTGTCGTTGTAATAGGAGTCAAGAGGAACGACAGCAACGAAATGAGGAGGAAGTGCCTCGACGATTTTCCTTACCACCGTGGTCTTTCCCGACCCGGTACCTCCCGCGATACCTATGATGGTGATTTTGTTCTTATCCATAGTGTTTCAGTTAGGTGGATTCTATAAATTATCTTTGTCTGATTTCAACAATATTGCAGAAAACATTTTCCAGTACACCTCCGCTTTCGCCTCCACTTTCATGGGGTAAGCTCTTGAGCTGCTTGGCATACGGTAGAGCCTCAGCATACGGCTTCCGAAAGCGAACTCTGTATATCCTCCCACCTTTGGCTCGGGTATACCGAAGTGGCTGCAGAATACAGTTGTGGCAAGCTGGCCTGCCGTTGCTACCGCCCTGCATTGTGCGAGCTGGCTGAGCATAGCGTCAAAGTCAGTCTGCTCCACTATCATGAGGTCCTTGTCCGAGGCGGTATTCTTGGTCCTCACCACCCTTCTGGCCGTGCCATACAACGCCACTCCCCTCTCGTTGAGGAAGTCGATGATTGCAGGCAGGTTGTAGGTCTTCTTCTCGCTGACGACAAAATGGTTCTTGTCATCAAAGAAACAGATGCCGAAGATGCGCCACATGTCGTTGGTGAAGTTAGGGTAATAGAATTCCATACACCAGCGCTTCGGTGACGGGGGGAACGTTCCGAGCATAAGCAGACGGGCGTTGTCAGGCAGGAAGGGTGTGAAGGGATGCTCTTCTATGGTGCTCATTTCTGTTCCTTTACAAGATACACGCAGACGGGCAGGTGGTCAGAGAAGCCGTCGAGCCATACGCCACCCGCTGTCGTTCGCTTCGGTGTTCCCTTGTATTTTCCCTCCGTCTGGAAGAGGTAAGGCATCCGCTGTATCTGGTTCTTGAAGAATGTCAGCTTGGTGTAGTCTTTCTTTCCCTTGAGGTCGAGGAGGTTTGGCGTCATCACAATCTGGTCGAAGAGGTTGTACGAGCCATTATACACCAAAGTACCCGTACCCTGTTTCGCCAAGAGGTTATACCACGGATTGTACATGTCTCCATCCTTAACCTTCGCTATCTCTGGCTTTGCCGACAGGTCGCTGACCATGCTCTTGTTGTTCGGGTCATCGTTCATGTCACCCATGACGAATATCTTCCTCTCTGGATTTTCGGCCAGCAGTTTGTCCTTGATGACCCTTACCTGCCTTGCAGCCGACTCTCTGTAGAACGAACCGCTGAAACGGCTTGGCCAGTGGCATACTATGATGACAACCGGCTCGTCGGCTATCTTGCCCTCCACGGTAAGAAATCCTCTTGTCTTGAACGCGCTGTCCTTCTCCAGTTCCTGTACATACTGGTACAAGGTGTCGCGCTCATACTTGAACAGGCTGGGATTGTAGAGAAGTGCGCAGTCCACACCACGCTTGTCCGGTCCCTCGATGTGTGCGAACTTGAAGTTGCGCGCCTTCAGCTCGGGCTGGTTGACGAGGTCGGTGAGAGCCTTGGCATTCTCTACCTCGCTTACTCCTATGACAGCGCACCCCACTCCCGGCAGCACGTCAGTGCCCATATCGGACAACGCACGGGCCATATTGTGCAACTTGTGCGAATACCTTATGCCATCCCACCGGTAAGAGCCTGTTGGCAGGAACTCATAATCGTTCTTGCCCTCGTCATGGCATGTGTCGAAGAGGTTCTCAAGATTGTAGAACCCTACAGCATACACGGAATACTTCTTTTGCGCCTCAGCAAAAAAAGTCATCAGCAGCATGGCCGCTGTCAGCATTAGTACTTTTTTCATTCTTTATTTGTTTTACGCTGCAAATATCGGAATTAAATTTGAATAATGAGCAAGATTAACAAAAAAATAATATAAAAAGCTTTTCATTATCAAAATATTTTCGTTACTTTGCACCAAACATATAATACTACCAATTCCAATTTATAATTTATGAAAGAAAAGCTAACATTGGCTGTGATTGCTCTCAGCTACATCCCTTTGGCCTCTGCCCAAACCGACTCTATCGGCTCAGTGGGGGCTACCATGAGCGAGCAGGCTTTCACATTCACGGAGGCACAATTGGGAGAAGAGGACAACTTCGCACAGAACGTGACGATTATCAACTCCAACTCCAATATCTACGCCTCCGAGGTCGGTTACCTGTTCTCGCCCGTGAGGTTCAGGTACCGCGCGTTCAATCAGAAGTACAACGATGTCTACATCAACAGTGTGCCGATGAATGACATGGAGACCGGACAGTTCCGCTATTCTCTTGTCGGCGGACTCAACCAGCAGACACGTAACCTTGATTCGGCAATGCCATTCGAGGCCAACTCGTTCTCTATGTCCAACATGGGCGGAAGCAACAACTACGACTTCCGGCCTGCCAACATGGCTATCGGCCATAGGGTGACACTCAGTGGAGCTAACCGCAACTACACCCTCAGAGGCATGTACACGTACAACAGTGGACTCAACTCAAAAGGATGGGCAGTGAGCGCAAACGTCACCTACCGCTGGGCAAGCGAGGGATATGTGGAAGGCACATTCTACAATGCCCTGTCCTACTACCTTGGCGTACAAAAGCTCTTCGGCGACAACAACAACCACTCACTGACATTCGCCACATGGGGCAACCCTACGGAGAGAGCATCGCAGGGTGCGTCAACAGACGAGATGTACTGGATAGCAAACGACACACAGTACAACCCATACTGGGGCTACCAGAACGGAAAGAAGCGCAACTCACGCATAGTCAACGACTTCGCACCTACAGCCGTGCTGACTTGGGACTGGAACATCGATGACGACATGAAGCTCACTACATCACTCGGCGGCAAGTACGGATGGTACAGCTCTACAAAGCTCAACTACAACAACTCCGACAACCCACATCCGGACTACTGGAAAATGCTTCCCTCAAGCTTCTACGACGTATGGGGCGAGAACGAGCAGTTCATGACCGACCAGAGCCTGGCAGACTGGCAGACAGCCTACGACTATCTGACAGCGAGCAAGGCAAACAGGCAGATTAACTGGGACCGTCTGTACCACTCCAACCAGATGGCATCGCAGCAGGGCGCAGACGCCATGTACTATGTACAGAAGCGCCACAGCGACCAGAGCATGCTCACCCTGTCGTCAGTACTCAACGCACACCTTGACGAGCAGAGCAAATGGAACGTTGGAGTGGTGCTGGCAACAAGCAACACCAAGCACTACCAGACAATGGACGACCTGCTCGGAGCTACAACGTTCCACAACATCAATACATACGCCATAGGCACATACGCACCAGGTTCTGACGAGGTGCAGTACGACCTGAACAACCGTGACGCCCTTGTCGGAGAGGGTGACAAGTTTGGCTACGACTACAACGTCAATGTCAACAAGGCATTCGCCTGGACAAGCTACAGCCGCAACCTTGGACAAGTAAACGTCCTCGTTGCAGGCAGGATTGGCGGCACGTCAATGGAGCGCGACGGCAAGATGCGCAACGGTCTGTTCCCCAACAACTCCTTCGGCAAGAGCGGCAAGGCACGCTTCGGCGAGGGTGGCGGCAAGGCAGCCCTTACCTATTCACCGGGCAGAGGCCACACTATATCCATCGGTGCGGGTTACCAGTGGAACGCTCCTACGGCATCGGTGGCTTTCCAGGCTGCCGAAATGAACAACGACTTCGTCAACAACCTGAAGAACGAGCGCGTGTTCAGCAGCGAGTTCGGCTATCAGTACCAAGGGTCATGGCTCCACGCAAATGTCAACGCATACTACAGCCGTCTTGACGACGTTACGGAATGGACATGCTTCTATTTCGATGACATCAACTCGTTCTCGTATGTTTCTACAACAGACAACGCCAAGGAGTATTACGGCGTGGAGGCTGGTCTTGACTTCAAGGTGACATCGTTCCTCAACCTGAAGTTCATCGGAACCATCAGCGAGGCAAAATATGTCAACGACGCTACTGTGAGATACCTCAATTCTACACAGGGAACTTACAACGATGACATACTGCGCTGTACAGGCATGCGCGAGAGCGGCACACCTCTTACAGCCCTCAGCGGAGCTATCAGCTACCATCAGGGCGGATGGTTCATCGACCTCAACGGCAACTACTACGACCGCATATACCTCAGCTATTCTCCTTACTACAGAATGGACGGACCGTTGAGCAAACTCAACGAGGAGCCTTCTCCACAGGATAAGGGCAACGGAGGCTTCATGCTCGACGGAAGCATCGGCAAGAGCATCCGACTGAAGAAAGGACAGCTGAGCATCAACTTCATGGTGACGAACATTCTGAACAACACACGCATCTGCACAGGCGGTTACGAACAGAGCCGCTCGGACTTCACATCGTCTGGCAACGCCCGCTCATACAGGTTCTCCAAGAACCCGAAGAAGTACTATGCTTACGGTACCAACGGAATGATTAACCTATCATACAGATTCTAAATCACTCTACGGCAATGAAAAATATCAAATATATACTGGTGGTTTTCGCCTGCTGCCTGTTCACGGGCTGCATGGACGAGGACTGGGACACTCCCGACACCACCGATGCCTTCGGCAACAAGAATATCGTCGAGACCAACATCGTTACTATCAAAAGCCTGAAAGACAAGTACACCAGCGTCATCAACGCCTCGTCAAACTCATACCAGGAGATTACTGACGACATACAGATAAAGGGACGCGTTGTCGGCAACGACATACAGGGCAACATCTACAACGAGATTGCTCTCGACGACGGCACAAGCTCCATACTCATCTGCATCTCGCAGGGTGGCCTGTTCGCCTACCTGCCAGTGGGTCAGGAGATAATCGTTGACCTTAAGGGACTTTACATAGGCGGCTACGGTAAGCAGGCCGAGATAGGCACTCCATACACCAACGCACGCGGCAGCAGCTACGTTAGCCGTATGAGCAGAATAGTATGGAACCAGCACTTCAGGCTCCTTGGCACCGCAGACCCATCTTTGGTAAGCCCCGAGATTTTCGACGCCAGCAAGGTGAAGGACGCTACTTATCTCATAGAGAACAGCGGCAAACTGATGACTCTCAAGAATGTACAGTTCAAAAATGGTGACGGCATCACGACATACGCTCCCGAAGAGCTCAAGGATGCCGCAAACTGCGTAAGCCGAGAGATAACAGGCTTCTCGTCAAGCAACCTCGTGGTACGCACCAGCACATACGCTGACTTTGCCGCCAAGCCATTGCCTACAGGCAAATGCAACATCACAGGAATCTTCACCAGATACAACAACATCTGGCAGATACTCATACGAGAGGAAAGCGACGTGGAGGAGCTGTAATACCTTATTATATATATAAGCGAATACTATAACGATAACGAAAACAATAACGAAAACAAAACAAAACAAATATGAAAAAACTGACATTATCATTGTTTGCCCTTGCCATGACGGCAATGACATTCACAAGCTGTGAAGATGTACCCGCTCCTTATGACTATCCTGGAACAGGCGGCAACGGAGGTGGTGGGGAACTTGCTGAAGGCGTTTATCTCGACCAGAACTTCAGTACAAGCCTTGGAGATTTCCAGTCTGTTGGTTCCAATCCCAATATTGCATGGGCTATCGACTATTCAAGTGCATGCATCACAGGTTACAAAGACTACAACGGTGATGGTACCAAGAGTAATGAAGCAGGCGTGACCTACCTTGTCAGCCCGGAAATTGACCTCACAGCAGCAACAAAGGCTCATGTAGAAATGAACCATGCCATGAGATATGAGCGTGCAGACATAAACACGAACAACAGTATCCTCATTTGCAAGGATTATGCCGGCGACCCGACAACAGCAAATTGGGTTTCCATACCATATTCTACAGACGGCATAAACGGCACATCATTCGACTTCGTAGATGTATCGGCCAATATTCCAGACGAGTTCATCGGAAGCAAGGTAAGACTGGCTCTCCGCCACACATGTTCAGATGCACAATCTTCAACATGGGAGGTTAAGTCGTTGAGCGTCAAGGAAGGTGAAGCAGAAATCTCCGTCGGTGGTGAAGACACTCCTAACCCACCGGTAGAAGGGGAATACATAAACGAAACATTCGCCACATCGTTTGGCTCATTCACAGAAAAGACCGTCAAGGGAACTCCTTGGGTAATTGACTACAGCTGTGCAAAAGCCACGGGATATGACAACAGCAGCAAGACTACTACACCTTCAGAAAGCTATCTCGTTTCAAAAGCAATAGACCTTTCAGCTTCTAAGGGAGCAGTTGTCAACTTCGAATATATTTTACGCTATTACACCAACTACGGCGCAGAAAAGCCAGGTGTAGCAGACAAGGTGCTTATCACAGACAACTATACAGGAGATGTGACAACGACAAACTGGACAGACATCACAGGAACACTTACAGAAGGTAGCGACTGGAATACATGGTATAAGTATTCCGTAAACATCCCTGCTAAACTGTTGGGCAAAAAGGCTGTGGTAATAGCCCTCTACTATGCTTGCCAAGACAATTCCGCTACATGGGAAGTCAAGAACTTCGTAGTAAAAGATGGAGAAGCGTCAAATGAAGGTGGAAACGAAGGTGGAAATGAAGGCGGCAATGAAGGAGGCAATGTTGCTCCTGCTGGTGATGGCATGACAATATCAAGCATAGAGGTTGGTCGCCAGGGTACAGTTGAACTGACATCTAACAATTACGGTACACAGGCAGTTGCCGACGCTTCTACATGGCTCACTTGGAACTACGACAACATCATCTTCAAGGGAGCGAAGGTTTGTGCTGCCACTGGTGACTTCACTGGTTGCATACAGGTTCAGGGCAATGCCTCTGATGTCGCAAAGCAGGGCTTCATCTTCAACGAGACAGCGTTCAGCAAAGATATAAAGAGCATTGTACTTGTTGTTAAGGGATTGTCAAAATATGACACTCCGACTGTATTCAATGTATATGGCGGCACAGAAGCCCATCCTACAGGTGAAGCAATCGAAGCAACGACCCAAACGGAGACCGGTGCAACCGTGAACACCTTCACCATGACCTACGACTTCAGCAAACTAAACTACAAACACTTCACAATATGGAATAACGCCATAGGCGCATTGTATATAGAGAAGATTGTTATCAATCTGAAGTAAACGGAAAAGAAAGAGAAAATAGAGCAGATAGAGAAAATAGAGCAGATAGAAAAGATAGCAGCTATTTTCCTATCTGCTCTATCACATCTATCACCTCTATCTCCTCTATCACCTCTATCTCCCCAAAATTATCCATAATTATTTGGCAGAAAGAAAAAAACTTCGTACCTTTGCAGCCCAAAGTGGAAACAACATTTTTATAACATAACATTTAACAACGAAATGAAAAAAGGTATTCATCCCGAAAACTATCGCCCCGTCGTATTCAAGGATATGTCCAACGGCGATATGTTCCTTACAAAGTCTACATGCAAGACTAATGACACAGTAGAATTTGAAGGTGAAACTTACCCAGTGGTAAAAGTCGAAATCTCAAGCACCTCTCACCCATTCTACACTGGTAAGAGCAAGCTTGTCGATACAGCCGGTCGCGTTGACCGCTTCATGAACCGTTACGGTAAGCTTAAGAAGTAAGAACGATATCTTTTACAGATACAGTACAACAGAACAAAGTGCGGTCGAACGTAGTTGCATATGCGTTTCGGTCGCACTTTTTTTCTCCAACAATTATCACTCATGTCCAAGAAATTATTACTCAGCCTTCTTGCCGTGCTGGCTTTCACAGCATGTTCTGACGACGAAGAGAAAACAACATCCAACTCCAACCGTAACCCCACCTACGAGCACAATGAATATGGCAGGTATGAGTTCCCACGCATCAGCGACCCTTCCGAAAACCTTATCCTCATACACAAGACCGCTAACGGCGAGGTGAACTATTCCGTGGAGTGGGACATCGAGAAGAAGTCGCAGCGATGGTCGTGCTACCAGATGTACAAGAGCAACATGGCACAAAACACTGGCAGGTATTATGCAGGTCCGGGTGAAGACCAATATCCTCAAGACCCATTGCTGCCTGTACAGTACCGCTGGACAACCGACCCGTTCTATGGCTCGGGCTACGACCATGGACATATATGTCCTTCTGCCGACCGTCTGAACAGCGAGGAGTCAAACTACCAGACTTTCTACCTCACCAATATGCAGCCACAGAAGAACGGCTTCAATGCCAAGGTATGGGCAAACATGGAAGCAAAGGTAAGGAACTGGGCAAAACAGAACAACTATACCTTCTGCGACACCATGTATGTATGCAAGGGCGGCACCATCGACAACAAGAGCCAGATTATGAAAACACTGTCCAATGGTCTCATCGTGCCAAAATACTATTATATGGCTATACTCATCTCCAAGAAACAGTCGAACGGCACCATGAAGTATGACGCCATGGCATTCTGGATTGAGCACAAGGAGAGTTCTGACAACGGCACTGCCCTGGCAAAATACGTCATCACCATTGACGAGCTTGAGAACAAGACCGGCATCGACTTCTTCTGCAACCTGCCTGACGACATAGAACGTCAAGTAGAGTCTACAGTAAACATGAAACTCTGGGGTTACAACTAATTGTCACCCCAGAGTTTCTTCTTTTCATTCCTTATCTGCCCTATTGTGCTCCGATAGTTCTTCCGAACATTCTTACGGGCTTGTCCTGTCCGCTGTCCCCGACATCGCTGTTAGCCCTTGAGCCCAGGTTGTCCTTCTTCGAGTAGTAATAGTCCCATCCCCAATAGAAATCGTTCCAGTTTGGCGACGAGGTATGCCTCATCTTGAAGCTCACCCTTTGGTCTCCATAGTATATGTTCCCAACAAAATAGTTGTCACTCAGCCTGTAGTCGTGTATCTGAACGTATGTTCCTTCCTCTACGAGGTACACGTTGATTACTCCTCCGCTGACATTCCATTGTATGTGGTTGGCAACATAATTCCTCCCCCAAGGCCCGTAGTTGTAATAGTCTATCCAGTAGCCGTAACCGGAAGAATACCTGTACGGGTCGCGCGAGAAACACAACTCGGTATACGTGGCATCATACACCATTCCGTCGTACATCATACTTACATACATATTTCCCTCCCAGGTGCCCTCAAGGGTATATGCTATTTCATCGTCCTCGTCGCAAGCGGAGAATGTCATTGCGCAAAGTGCCGTCATGGCCATTGCAAGCATTGTCTTAATCTTCTTCATAATCGTATGGTTTTTGTTTGTTATTGTAATTCTGCTGCAAATATAGATACTTATTCTGTTTAACACAAGGTAAATTCCATATAAATTATGGGGGAAATCCCTAATTCGTAGAGAAAAATCCCTAAAATAAACATAATTATCTTGATGTATTACTCAAATATCAATTAAAATTGGTATTTTTGCATTGGTAAAAAGTACGAATTTAAAACATTAGAAAACAAGATGAGAACAGTATATGAATTCTCGGTAAAGGACCGGAAAGGTAAAGACGTAGCACTAAAAGAGTATTCCGACGAGGTACTTCTTATTGTCAACACCGCCACTAAGTGCGGCTTCACCCCTCAGTATGAGGAACTGGAGAAGCTATACGAGAAATATCACAGTCAGGGTTTCGAGATACTCGACTTCCCCTGTAACCAGTTTGGCAGTCAGGCTCCTGGTACCGACGAGTCAATCCACAGCTTCTGCAAGCTTACCTACGGCACCGAGTTTCCCCGTTTCAAGAAAGTTAAGGTAAACGGCCCTGACGCCGATGCCCTGTTCAAGTTCCTGAAGGAAGAGAAAGGCTTCGCAGGCTGGGATGAGAGCCACCCCATCTACCCCATCCTCGACAAGATGCTCTCCGAGGCCGACCCCAACTACAAGGACAGCCCGGACATCAAGTGGAACTTCACAAAATTCCTCACCAACAAGCGCGGACAGGTGGTAGCCCGCTTTGAGCCTACAGAGCCTATAGCAAACATCGCCGCAAAGATTGAGGAGCTGCTTTAGAGAAGACAACGAATAATAGAAATATCGAGAAACAGAAACAACAACAGATATTGGTATGGAAAAGACAAGATGCCTTATCATAGGCAGCGGCCCGGCTGGCTATACAGCCGCCATCTATGCAGGAAGAGCAAATCTTAGCCCCGTTTTATACTGCGGACTCCAAACAGGCGGACAGCTCACACAAACCACTGAGGTAGAGAACTTCCCCGGCTACCCCGAGGGAGTAGACGGCAACCAGATGATGACGGACATCAGGCAGCAGGCTGAGCGCTTCGGTGCCGACCTTCGCGACGGCATTATCACGAAGGTTGATTTTGGCAAACATCCCTTCACGCTTACCACCGACAGCGGTGATACCATAGAGGCCGACAGCGTGATCATTGCTACCGGAGCATCAGCAAAATATCTTGGACTCGATGACGAGAAGAAATACAACGGGCAGGGCGTGAGCGCATGCGCCACATGCGACGGTTTCTTCTATCGCAAGAAGACCGTTGCCGTTGTTGGTGGCGGCGACACCGCGTGCGAGGAAGCATCCTATCTGGCCGGACTGTGCAAGAAGGTGTACATGATAGTGCGCAAGCCTTATCTCCGTGCCTCTGACGTGATGAAAAAGCGTGTTGAGGAGAACGAGAAGATAGAGATACTCTATGAGCACAACACCCTTGGCCTGTATGGCGAGAACGGTGTTGAAGGAGCACACGTGGTGAAGCGCAAGGGCGAGGCAGACGAGGAACGCTACGACTTGCCTATTGACGGTTTCTTCCTTGCCATAGGCCATAAGCCCAACACTGATGTGTTCAAGCCATGGATAGACGTCGACGAGACAGGCTACATCAAGACCGTTGATGGTACCCCACGTACTAATATCGAGGGCGTGTTTGCAGCCGGCGACTGTGCAGACCCTACTTACCGTCAGGCCATCGTAGCAGCAGGCTCAGGATGCAAGGCTGCCCTTGAGGCAGAACGCTATCTGGCAGCAAAAGGACTGTAAAAAGTTAATATTCCTTAGGGGTTATATCTCAACCCCATCATATTATCCCAGAAAGGGCAAAAGCATGTTGGTGATATTACAACAAACATGTCTTTGCCCTTTCCGATTTCATTCCACACAGCTGCTACGAGTAATCCTCTCCGGTTTTTCCTGCCTTCAGGCTGGTAGCCCATAGTCCGATAAAGGTAAGCAGGCCATTCAGCATCAGCAGCTCATAACCGAAACGGTAGGAGGTGTAGTGACTGGTCAGCCAGTCTGCGGCAAAGCATATCACAGGCGAGGCAACGGCAATGGCTGGTACCGCCCTGTCGTTGACACCCCGCTTGGTTATCAGTGCATAGGCGAAAAGACCAAGCAGCGGCCCATAGGTGTAGCCGCAAAGGGTGTAGATGGCATCCAGTACGCTCTGGCTGTTAACAAGCTCAAAGAGCAACACGCACAGGATGAACACCACCGCCACGCACACATGCACCCTCTTCCGCAGCCGCTCGTCATCGGGCTTGCCACACATATCCACGCAGAAGCTTGTAGTCATGGCGGTGAGCGCGCTGTCGGCACTTGAGAACGATGCCGCCACGATACCTATGGTGAACAGCACCACTACCCCATTGCCAAGCATACCCGAGGCGGCGAACATGGGCAACAGGTCATCGCCCTTGGCAGGCATCTGCATGCCATACCGGCCAAGCATCATCATAAGCAATACTCCCAGAGCCAGAAACAGCAGGTTGGCGGGCACGAATGCAAAACCGTAAGTACACATGTCTTTCTTGGCATCGGCAAGCGACTTGCAGGTAAGGTTTTTCTGCATCATGTCCTGGTCGAGTCCCGTCATCACGATGACGATGAATATTCCGCTAAGGAACTGTTTCCAGAAATTCTGCCTCGACATCCAGTCATCGAATACGAACATCCTCGAATGGCTGTCAGCCACTATCGCCCTCACGGCCTCTCCTACGCTCATTCCCATATCGTCGACCACATTATATATTATAAGCACCAATGCGGCAAACATGCAGAGTGTCTGCAAGGAGTCTGTCCATACCAGAGTCTTTATACCGCTGCGGCGGGTGTAAAGCCAAATGAGCGCAACCATCGCCACGGCAGTAAGGGCAAACGGTACTCCCATGTCCGCAAACACAAACCGATGAAGAATGAAGCACACCACATAGAACCTTGCCGCCGCTCCCGTCATCTTCGACAATAGGAAGAATGTCGCTCCCGTCCTGTACGACCTGTTGCCGAGCCGCTTCTGCAAGAAAGAGTATATCGTCGTGAGGTTGTGCTTGTAGTAGACGGGCAGCAGGATGAATGCCACGGCGAAATATCCGAGTATGAAGCCCAGGCAAGTCTGCATGTATGTCATGTCGGCATTGGCAACCATACCAGGCACCGATACGAACGTTATACCGGATATTGACGCGCCAATCATTCCAAACGCCACCACATACCATGGTGAATGCCGGTTGCCACGATAGAAAGCGTCGTTGTCAGAGCGGCGGGACGTAAGCCTGCTCACGAGCATGAGCAGGGCAAAATATACAAATACTGTCAGTAACATCATATAGCCTTTGATAAAAAACCTGCGCAAAGGTAGTACTTTTTTTAGAAATAATGTTAAAAGACAAAGAAATAAGAAAAAAGAAGCCCTTCGGAAGTTAAGTTCCTGAAAAGTCCACGTATATTATACAGATGACACAGAAAGAGTTCGAACAGCTGATACCTGAGCTTCGGCATCTGATGCTGAAAGTGGGTAGCGACTTCTTTGGTTCCACCATGGATGCCGAGGATGTTGCACAGGAGAGCCTTGCCCGTCTGTGGCTCAACCTTGAGCGTCTCGACTCTTCGCGCGACCTCAGTTCCTTGGCTATCAAGGTAGCAAAGAACGTGTGCATAGACATATACCGAAGGCACGTGCGGCCCAAAGGAAAAATCCCGGACTCCCTGTCAGCTCCTTTGTCAGACAACGCTGATGCCGGCATAGCCACCGAGGAGTGTCTGGCGGACATCGAGTTTGCGCTCAACCTGCTCACACCCAGTGAACGCAGCCTTCTCAACTCCCGTGTAAACCAAGGTAAAAGCTCCAGTGATATCTCCGCAGAGACAGGCATACCAAAGGCATCTGTGATGAGCATCATCTCTAAGGCAAAGAAGAAAGTGAAAACAATAATCCGTAACAGAACATGAGGCAACAACATAACCACCAAACAAACAACCGCTACGGGAAGTTCATAACAGAACTTGAGGACGGTGTCGCCGAGTACGACCGTCTGATGAGAGCGGGCAAGGCACCAGGCCAAAAGGTCAGGGCACGCATGCGCGCTATCAGATATGCCTCTGCAGCCGCCTGCATCATAGGATTTACCCTGTTCTTATGCCTTATGCAGCCTGCTGGATCTGACGAGTCAGCCGAGAGTGTAATTGCCGTTACATCCAACAATAAAAATAACAATAAAGGTGATGTTAGGCCATCGGCTGAGAAGACATCAGCCTACAAGTCTGAAGCCAACAACCAAGACCGCAGCAGCGTGTCAGACAAGATGTTGGAAGACCGCAGCAGCAGAGCGTCAGACAAGATGTTGACACAGAGACAGGCGCGCCACAACCATACAAGGCAAAGGCACGGCAGCAGCCACAAGGCACACATGCTGCCCGAGATTGTCATAACAGACACCCCTGACATGACATTCTTTCAAGTATCTGAAGAACAACTGCGAGAAGACACTTATGCCGTGCACGCCTATCAGTTTCCTGATATAGACAGCGATGGCAACAACCAGTGGGCCGAGAACACCCAGGAAAGACCTGTAGAGGTATTCGCCTATTCCCAGCCATACGGGAAAGACGTTTAAGGGCAGGTTCCATAAATTCCCACTTTAAGCAAAAGATAATTACCCATAACTAAAACATAAACAACATGAAAAAAGCATTATTCACATCGTTATTGTTCCTCGTGTCTCTGCTGGCAGCAGCACATGACAAGGTATACGACGCGCCCGAGGTAGTGGCGGAATTTCCTGGTGGCACGTCTGCCTTGTGGAAGTTTATAGTCAACAACATCAAATACCCTGAAGACTGCCGCAAGGAAAACAAGGGTGGCCGTGTTGTCGTAATGTTCGTTATCGACGCACAGGGCAACGTCTCCGTTCCTGAGATAATAAAGTCACCCGACTCGCGACTTAGCAAGGAGGTTATGCGCGTGATACTCTTGATGCCCAGATGGAAGCCCGCCCAAGACAAGGGTGTCAACGTGAGCATGCGCTTCACCATACCCGTAACCTTCAATGCCAAGCAGACGCACGGTGGCAAAGGTACTGGCAATATCTACAGCGAATATGCCAGACAGGACAACAATGGGACAGACAACCCCAGGGGACTGTTCCATCTGATGAGAACCCTCTATGAGGGCAACAGCTCCCATTACCAGGACTACAACCAGTACAAATACTGTACAGACAGTGCCACACTTCAGCTGAACATATATAAGGGATACAACGCTACTGACCCTATCCTCGACTACCATGTGATGTTGTCCGACAACGACCATGCACCTTTCAACTATACAGGTATGAATGCAAATAAGGAAAAAAAGATATTCAACAGCAACAAGGACGGCTTTACCATGATGTGGTACCATCAAGACAGCGACCACTCGCCATACCCCGGTCAGCAATACATTACCGAGCTGTACGAGACATGCAACGACAGTATACCGCTTATGAGAAAAATCATCAGCATGATAAGCCGTAAGTCCGGTGGTAAGAACAAGTTTGCCGGATGCTGGTACCGCCTTGGAGTCTTAAAGGACATTGAGGGCATGGACATGCTGATTGAGGGACATCAGAAACTATACCAAATATTTGATGACACGCACTACCTGCACATCTACGACCTTGAGCGGAAACCGGATTCCCGGTTCTATTGCATCCTGCGCGACGTGACATACATCTCCGACAACGAAATATTACAATATGGCAGCAAAAACAAGATAACATGGGTTAGCGACAACTGCTTCAAGCTGACCTTCGACCGTGGCGACGGCATCATGGTGACAGAAGTGTGGCTCCGCTCCGGACTGCCAAGTGTCATACAGCATGCCGTTGGCACCCATGAGCCAATTGTAAGTATCAACAACCCACTTCCCAACTACTTCGGTCAATGACACAAGGTGGGGTCTAAAAAAATTCCCACCATAACATATATTAGGTTTTAGTAGTACACAACAATTGTCAAGCTAGACATTCCCGTCCGCCGCTCGTGAGAGCTGCAGGCGGGAACTTTCGTTATTCGGCCTCATTGCCGTCAGTAACAGTATTGTAACATCTCTGCAACAGCATATTAACATTGCTTTCATATTTTTGCACCAGCAAACAGGACATCCCAAATAACGAAAGATGAAGAAAAGTAAGAAAGCAATTCTCAATGCACTGAAAGAGATTAAGAAGGGTAGCAAGATTGAGGCCCTGGTACTGAACATGGTACTTCAGAAAGTAGACAGCGACAGCTTCGACTTCGACGGTGATGCCGTCTACTCCAACGATGGCAAAAGGATAATCTACTGCATGTCGAACAAGACTTCGTTCGCCGTGCGAGATGGTGTGGAGGTCATAGGCGAGATGGCATTTCGCAGCAAGAAGAAGCTGAAGTCAGTATCGCTGCCACCATCAGTCAAGACCATCGAAAAGGATGCCTTCTATGACTGCGACGACTTGGACAACGTAGTCATTCCAGCATCTGTAAGCACAGTGCGCGGCTACTCATTCTCTGAATGTGACAGCCTGAAGACGGTGACATTCCTTGGCACCCCAACCCATCTTGCCCGCCACACGTTCTCCGACAGCGACAACCTGCACAAGATTATCATTCCCCAAGGCGCTACGGAGATATTTGCGAAGGCCTTGAACTACGATGCCGACGAGAATTTTCTTTTCGAGACCATTGACTCTGCTGACGACTCTAAAGACTGATTGCCATGACCATGAACATCTCAGACAAACATTATGTGGAGCGTGACATCAGCTGGATGTACTTCAACCACCGCATACTCCAGGAAGCCGAGAAGGAGAGCGTGCCTCTCATCGACCGCCTGTCTGACAAGGGCGAGGGAGAAGAAAACATCCTTACCGTAGACAAGCTCCGCAAACTCCACGGCATACTCTCAGAGATGAGTGTGGAGAAGAGAATGGAGACCTACAACCTGAAGCCCGACCGTGCCGACGTCATCGTGCCTGCGGCAAGCATATTCCTCATGGTTGCCGACCACTCAGGGGCACAACGCATCCTTGTGCCAAGCCTCGGCCTTGCCGACGGCATCATCAACGATCTGATGTAATGAGGCCGCGAGGCCATGCGGATAATAAATAAACGTTTTCTTCAATCTTCACGTCATCACTTCCGGTGACGTGAAGGTTGATTTTTTGTTGTATATACACATTATACAATAAAACAACACATGCTACGTTAATTTATGAAACAACATCATATCGAGATGCAGAAATGTAAAAAAAGAAGCCGCGAGGGAGAAATATATCATGTCACCATCATGGGAAGTCTCGTCAACGTGGCACTACTCATCATAAAGTTTGCGGCTGGCATCATAGGCAACTCCGCCGCCATGATAGCCGATGCCGTCCACTCTCTGTCCGACTTCGCCACCGACATCGTGGTACTGGTATTCGTGCGCATAGGAAACAAGCCCGAGGACGAGGACCATGACTATGGTCACGGCAAATACGAGACTCTTGCCTCAGCTATAATAGGCATGTCATTGCTCGTGGTCGGCGCCATGATATGCTATAACGGCATCTACGACACATGCCTTGCCGTCATGGGCAAAGCTCTCCGCACACCCGGCTGGGTAGCCTTGGCGGCAGCCATGGCGAGCATACTGCTCAAGGAGTGGGCATACAGGTTTACCGTGGCTGTGGGCAAGCGTGTAGGCTCACAGGCCGTAGTGGCAAACGCCTGGCATCACCGTTCCGACTCGCTGTCGTCAGTAGGAACATTCCTTGGAGTCGGTGGAGCCATACTCCTTGGCAGCAACTGGGCCGTGCTCGACTCCATAGCCGCCATCATAGTGAGCTTCTTCATCATGGGGGCAGCACTGAAGCTCCTCAAACAGTCTACCGACGAGCTTATGGAAAAGAGCCTGCCACATGACATGGAAGAGGAGATAGAGAGCATCGTTGGCAAGGAGCCGTGCGTGAGCAGCATGCACCATCTGCGCACGCGGCGCATAGGCAACAACATCGCCATATCAATGCACGTCAGGCTACCGGGCGAAACCACGCTATACCATGCCCATGAGCATGCGTCGAGCATAGAGCGCAAACTGCGAGAGCATTTCGGCGAAAGCACCTTCATAGCCCTGCATCTGGAACCTACCAAGGTAGACGGCAGATATGTAGAGCCGACGAAAACAAGATGTATGCTGCCCATACTGTTGATTGCCGCAGCTACGCTAACCATGACAACAGGATGCGGATGCTCAGACAACAATAAAGAGGAGGCAGACTCTGTAGTACATAGAAACAACATACCCGTAGACTCTGCTCTGAGAAGCCGGCTGGCCGACTTTGCCGACAGCCCACGGCCACAAGGCGATTTCGCCTTCAAGGTATACGACCTTACAGCAGAGAAGACCGTCTACTCATACAACGAGAACATGGCTCTGCCCTCGGCGTCGTGCATGAAGCTGCTGTCGGGCATCGCTGGCCTGCACCTTCTGGGATGCGGCTACCAATACGAGACCACGCTGGCTATGCGGGGAAATGTCGATGCCGAAGGTACGCTGAAGGGCGACATAGCCTTCAAGGCCGGACTGGATCCACAGCTTATGGAGGCCGACCTGCAGCCTTTTGCCAAAGCCCTGAAGGACAAGGGAGTGAAGGCCGTCTCCGGGAAGCTGATTGTCGACCTTGTTGTAGCTGAACCAGTGACAAGCGAGGAACACTGGTTTCCGTGGGACCTTACCTTCTCTAAGTACGGACTGCTGTACAAGGGTGACAAGAGGATTGTGAGGGCACTACGTGCTACTCTCCGCGGCCAAGGCATAGCCACCCGTGACAGCCAGATAGTGATGGCGCGCGTTCCCGAAGGTTTTACAACCGTATATACCTCCACACGCAGTATAGAGGACGTAGTGAAAAGAATGTGGAAAAACAGCTCTAACACCCAAGCCACAGCCATGCTCTATACCATAGGCCACCATTTCAGGCCTCAAAAACATCCTGTTCCCTCAGGTGTGATATATCTAAAGAATTTCCTGCGCAGTAAACTTGGCCACCGCGACAGCCGTCTTGTCATACACGACGGATGCGGCCTGTGCATATACAACAGGTTGTCGCCAAACGCCCTTACGGCAATTCTGGAATATGGCTACAAGGACAAGGACATAAGAGGGATGCTTGAGCGCAACCTGTCCATAGCAGGCGTTGACGGCACCCTGGCACGCGAGATGTGCGGACAAAAAGTACGCGGCAAGGTCAAGGGCAAGACTGGCACCCTCTCCCACCCTTATGGCATCAGCTCGCTCGCCGGACTATGCGAGGGCTCCAACGGCCACATGCTTGCCTTCGCCATCATGGACAGCAGGATGTCGGTGCTCGACGCAAGGGTGCTGCAGCGGAAGCTGTGCGAGGCTATGGTGAAATAGGGCGGCCGAGGCACATTGCTCCGTAGCCTATGGTCAGGCAGACTTCATCGCCACGATGGCCTTCAGTATAGCCACGGCATCTGTCACTGACGCAACTTCTTTCACATGCATGAGCCTCTTGCCCCTTGTCTCCCTCAATTCGCAACGGCGTACGTTCATGGTGACATAGTTGATTATCTGCCCGAACGTGGAACTGCGGTAATACGGACTGTCGTTGTTCGACACGAACTGCATGTTCATTATTCCCTGCTTTAGAATAATCTTCTCGCATCCCAGCCTCTTGCCAAGTCTGCGGAGGAGCACCACCTGCATGAGTTCCTCTCCCTCCTTGGGCACTGGCCCGAAGCGGTCGACAAGCCGCTGCCTGTAGACGTCGAGATCGCGGTCCTCGACAATAGAGTCCAGCTCACGGTATAGGAGCATTCGCTCGGAGCTTCCCGGCACATAGGTCTCGGGGAAATACATCTCCAGGTCGCTCTCTATGGCACAGTCCTCTACGAAGTCCTCGCCGGAGAAGGCAGGAGCATTGCCGGCCGTAGCATCGTACAACTCTGCAAACTCGTCATTCCTCAGCTCGGTAACAGCCTGGCTGAGAATTTTCTGATAGGTCTCATATCCCAAGTCTTCCATAAATCCGCTCTGCTCTGCTCCAAGCAGGTTGCCCGCGCCACGTATGTCGAGGTCCTGCATGGCAAGGTTGAAGCCGCTGCCCAGCTCGGAGAAAGTCTCCAGAGCCTCGAGCCTGCGTCTTGCCTCGGGTCGAAGCACGCTCTTGGGCGGTGCGAGCAGATAGCAGAACGCCTTGCGGTTGCTGCGTCCCACGCGTCCGCGCATCTGATGCAAGTCGGAGAGTCCGAACTTATGTGCATCGTTGATGATGATGGTGTTGGCGTTGGGAATATCTATTCCGTTCTCGACAATAGTCGTCGAGAGCAGCACGTCATAGTCGTGGTTGACAAATCCCAATACGATATTCTCAAGTTGCTCCGGCGCCATCTGCCCGTGCCCGATGGCAATACGGCAGTCAGGGACATATTTCAGAATAAGCCTTTCTATCTCCGTCAACGACGATATGCGGTCGTTGACAAAGAACACTTGTCCGTTGCGGCTCATCTCGAAGTTTATGGCATCGGCAATCACCTCATGTCCGTATGTGGAGAGCTGGGTATATATTGGATGGCGGTTGGGCGGCGGCGTGCGCATTATGCTCATGTCTCGCGCTCCCATAAGCGAGAACTGCAACGTCCTCGGTATCGGGGTTGCCGACATGGTGAGAGTGTCTATGTTTGATTTCAGCTTTCTGAGTTTTTCCTTTACAGCAACGCCGAATTTCTGCTCCTCGTCAATGATGAGCAGTCCTATGTCGTGCCATTTCACGTTCTTGCCAATAAGCTTGTGGGTACCCACGATGATGTCAATGCGCCCAGCCTCCAGGTCCTCGAGCACCTGCCGTGTCTGCTTGGCCGTGCGTGCCCTCGACAGATAGTCCACCCTGACGGGGAAGTCGCGCAGACGGTCGCGGAACGTCTGGTAATGCTGCAGCGCAAGCACCGTGGTAGGCACGAGGACCGCCACCTGCTTTGAGTCGCAGGCAGCCTTGAAGGCGGCCCTGACAGCCACCTCCGTCTTGCCAAATCCCACGTCACCGCAGACAAGCCTGTCCATGGGTGCCGCCCGCTCCATGTCGGCCTTTACCTCCTGTGTAGCCTTCAGCTGGTCGGGAGTGTCCTCGTAGAGGAAGCTGGCCTCCAGCTCGTGCTGCATGAAGTTGTCCGCACTGAAAGCGAAGCCTTTCTCGTGACGGCGTTTGGCGTACAGTTTTATCAGGTCGCGGGCAATGTCCTTTATCCTGGTCTTGGCCTTTTGCTTGAGCCGTTCCCATGCGCCAGTGCCAAGAGTGCTCAGGCGTGGCGGCTCTCCGGTATCAGCCCGGCGGTACTTGGCAATCTTGTAGAGCGAGTGTATGGAGACATCCACCTTGTCGTTGTTCTGGTAGATAATGCGGATTACTTCCTGATAGCCGTCACCCGACGGCACTCTTACGAGTCCTCCGAACTTTCCTACCCCAAGGTCTACATGCACTATATAGTCGCCAGGCTCCATCTCCTGCAGCTCCTTCATGGTGAGCGCCATCTTTCCCGCTCTTGCCGAGTCGCTGCGCAGGCTGTACTTATGGAAGCGGTCGAAAATCTGATGGTCGGTGAAGAAACATGCGCGGAGGCTATTGTCGGCAAAGCCCTCGTGAAGCGCATGGTCGACAGGCTCGAAGTCAAGTCCCTCAGCCCCCATATTGGGGTTTGCCTGCATATTGTAGTCATCCCCGCTGATGGTCTGCGGAGACAGAATCTCCTTCAGTCTCTGCTGCTGCTTGCTGCTGTCTGCAAGTATATATAAGGTGTAGCCCACCTCGGCATACTGTGTGAGCGTCTGCCTGAGCATGTCGAAGTTCTTATGGAACAGCGGCTGTGGAGAGATATTGAATGAAAGGCTTGCCTGGGCAATATCCTCATCCCTGCCTCCTGCTGCCGACGGCGACAATACCACCCGCCTCATTCCCGACACGGAGCGCATGAATGCCGTTGCGCTAAGCAGAGAGAGCTGCTTGTCCATCTCTCTCATTATCTGCTGACGTTCCATCTCGGTAGCATCTGCCAGACGGTCGGTATATGCCTGCGACGAGAAGCCCTCGTTCCAGATGCGGTCTATGGTCTCGCTCACAAACGTGAGGTCACGGACAACAAGCAGCGTGTCAGCGGGCAGATAGTCAGTAAAAGGTATCTTCTCGGCATCGGCCAAGGCTAGCTCCGGGACTATCTCTATCTTCTGCTTCCTCTCGCGCGACAGCTGGTCTTGCACGTCGAAAGTGCGGATAGTGTCCACCTCGTCACCGAAGAAGTCTATGCGGAAAGGATATTCCGATGAGAACGAGAACACGTCGATGATGCTGCCTCTCTGTGCAAACTGTCCCGGCTCATAGACATAGTCCACTTCGGCAAAACCATACTCACGCAGGGTATGAGCCAATGACGTTGTTCCAAGCCGCTGTCCAACCTCTAATGTGAGCATCCGCTCATCCACAACCTTACGCCCGGCCACAAGCTCGGATAAAGCCTCGGGGCAGGTCACGATATATACGTTGTCGCCGGCAGAGAGCCTTGCCAGCACCTCTGTGCGGAGTATCTCGTTGGCAGCGTCGCGCTGGCCGTACTTTACCGCACGGCGATAGGAAGACGGAAAAAAGAGCGTGTGCTGCTGGCCAAGCATCTGCGATAGGTCGTTATAGAAGTAGCCGGCCTCGTCGGGGTCGTTGAGGACAAACAGCACGGTGCGTGACATACGCTCGAAGAGCGACGCGAAAAATACTGGTGCAGACGACGCCACAAGTCCCTGCAACGCGACAGTCCTTACCTTTTCGTCGGCAAGAAGTTCAAGAAAGGCGGCGTACTGCGGCAATTTGCCGTAGAGCGTCGCCATTTGTCTTATCTCCATGGGGATATTGATTATTCCTGTTCGTAGAATGCCTGTTACCTTGTCACCTTTTTTAGAACAAACTATGCAGGCATGTGCGGATACTTGCGGAACCATCCGTCCAATCTCAGACGCATGACACCGAAGAACGCCTCACCGAAAATACCACCGCTCATCTTGCTCACACCCTCGCGGCGGTTGACGAATATCACTGGCACTTCCTTTATCTTAAATCCTATCTTGTAGGCGGTAAACTTCATCTCTATCTGGAAGCCATACCCCTTGAAGCGAACCTCGTCAAGCGGAATAGTCTCAAGCACCCGCCGGCGGTAGCACTTGAAGCCCGCCGTAGTGTCGTGGACCTTAAAGCCTGTGACGAAGCGTACGTACTTCGATGCGAAATAGCTCATGAGCACACGGCCTATAGGCCAATTGACAACATTGACGCCACTGACATACCTGCTGCCTATGGCAAGGTCGTATCCCTCATCATGGCAGGCTGCATAGAGCCTTGGCAGGTCGTTGGGGTCATGGCTGAAGTCGGCATCCATCTCGAAGATATAGTCGTAGCCGTGCTCCAAGGCCCACTTGAAGCCCTGTATGTAGGCGGTACCCAGACCAAGCTTGCCTGAGCGGTGGACGATGAAGAGCCGTCCTCCAAACTCCGTCTTGATGAGTCTCTCTACCTCGTCACCCGTCTTGTCGGGACTATTGTCATCGATAACAAGTATATGAAAGTTTTTCTCCAATCCCAACACGGCACGGATAATCTTCTCGACGTTCTCCATCTCGTTATAGGTTGGAATGATAACTATTGAATCACTTTCCTGCATGATATTCATCTATTGTTTGCTGCAAAGATATGCAAATTCTTTAATTTCACCAAGCCGAAGGCATTTTTTTTTACCCCTATGGCATATAAGGCAAGCAATATGCCCCATCACTGGTCAGGGTTCTCTACAAATCCGCGGTATTGCTCCTCCAATGCCGACATCACAACCTCATAGCTTTTCTCCTCAGCATTGGCAACATTCTCCTTGCCCTGCCCTATTGGGTCTATGGGCTTATGTATGGTTAGCGTCAGCGGATGCCACGTCACCCAGCGGAAGTCTCTCATGCGCGGCATGACATCAAACGAGCCGTTGATGGTAAGAGGAACCACGGGCAGCTGCAGCTCGTCGGCAAGCATGAAGGCTCCACGCCTGAACACGCCCATGTGGCCGGTAAACGTGCGGGCACCCTCGGGGAAGACCACCAGCGACATGCCCCCGCTCAGAGTCTTGCGGGCCTTGTCGTATGTCTCCTTAATCTTCTTGGGGCCGCGCTTGTCGACAAATATCTGGTGCGAATACTCGCATGCCATGCCTACGAAGGGCATGCTGCGCAGCTGGCGCTTCATCATCCACTTGAAGTTTCGCCCCAGGAAACCATAGACAAGGAATATGTCGAATGATCCCTGATGGTTGCTCACGAAAACATACGACTGGCCAGGCGACAGGTTCTCACGTCCCTCAACCCTTACGGGCAGAAGGAACAGCCTGACGGTGAACCACGACCACAGCTTGCCGGGATAGTAGCCCCAGAAATGACCGTTGCCAACGCAGCAGCCCAAGATGGTCACAACCGATGTCAATACCGATGCCACAAGAAACAGTGGCAGACAGATAAACAACTGGTAGAGTCGATAAACGTACTTCATATCTCATTTTTTATTATTTCATTTATCTCCTTTTATCTTCACTTATCTCCTTTTATCTCCTTTTTACCACTTGCAAAAGTCGATTTATTCATAACGCCCGGCGCAACGTAATGACAGCAATCTCTGCTGTAGCCCCAAACCGCATGGCCAACACCCCAGCGAGTCCTGACGTGACGTAAAGTTGCCTGTTGCCGTCCATATACAGTCCATAGTCTTCCTTGGCAGTGAGCATGGTTGGTCGCAGGCCAAAGAGCGACACCTGCCCGGCATGGGTGTGGCCGCTCAGGGTCAGCTGCACGTGTGACGATGGCAATATCTGATTGCGCCATACCGACGGGTCGTGCTGAAGCATCACCACGAAGGCATCGTTGCCCACTCCCCTCAATGTCTTGCCAATATCGGCAAGGGCCGGCGACGGCTTGCGTCCTCCATTCTCCTCGCCCGCCACAACGAGCGAGTCTGTACCACGCCTGATTACACGGTGCTCGTTGCGCAGGACATTCCATCCTGCCCTCTGCTGACGAGCTACAGTCTCTGCAATATTTGCCTGAGCCACAGCCGGAGGCACATGGGTGTAAATGCTATAGTCGTGATTGCCCAGCACGGAATATACTCCATCGGGAGCCTTGACCTGTGCAAGGATGTCCTGCACGGGATATATCTCCTGCGGCTTCATGTTCTGGATATCTCCTGTGAACACCACCATGTCGGCATGCTGCGCATTTATGCTGTCTACATCCCTTTGCAGTAGTTGGCGGCGGTCGTACTGGAATGTACCGACATGGGCATCCGAGAAATGGACGATGCGGTAGCCGTCGAACTCCTTCGGAAGATCGTCGAAGTAGAGGTCAAGATGCCGGACCTCCAGTTTCCCGAAACCGAAGATGAAGCCATAGCATACTATGTATATCTGGAAAAGGGCTACGGGCAGCCACAGTATGTTACCCCAATTGGCGCGCCGGTGCCGAAGGCGGCACAGAAGATACCCTACCGACGAGAACAGGGCGAAAATGGCCTTGGGCATAACGACAATGCCTACAAGCATCATGTAGACATTGATGAACACCATCTCGTCGGGCACGAAATCACGCGTCGAGGCAATAGCCACGCTGTAGGCAAGCATCAGCAGACTTGGCAACCACCACAATAGCCGCTTCCACCACACGTAGCTGCTGCGGTGGCGCAGATAGTGCACGTCGACATACAGGTCGGGAAGCACTATGAGCAATATGACGGGTATCAGTATTCTTGCTATCATATAATTGTTCTGGAGGGCTCACTGGTTGCGCCTCAGGAAACGTGACACCAGTTCCAACGGCAGCCCGCGCCTGCGCGCATAGTCGCTCAGCTGGTCATTCCCTATGGGGCCAACATCGAAATACCGCGCCTTGGGATGCGCAAACATCAGTCCTGACACGGAAGCATGGGGCTGCATCATGCCGCTCCCGGTGAGGCGTATGCCTATCTCGCCCATGCCCAGCACCTTGTCAATGACGAAATTGATGCTCATGTCGGGCAGCGAGGGATAGCCTGCCGCCGGCCTTATACCCTGATAGCGGCCTGCGAGCATGTCGGCAATAGACAAATCCTCGTCGGGAGCATATCCCCAGTATTGTGTCCTGACATAATGGTGCAGCTTCTCGGCTGCGGCCTCGGCCAGGCGGTCGGCAACGGTCTGCGCAAGCATCTTGTCGTAGCAGTCGCAGGAGCATCTGCTCACCATGGCCGCATCGACACTTGTGGCAAAAAATCCTACGCGGTCGGCAACGCCTTGCGACAGCGGACGCACGAAGTCTGCAAGGCAGAGATTAGGCTGTCCGCAGGCGGCAATGCCCTGCTGTCTGAGCATAGGAAGCCTTGTCCCGTCAGCCAAGACAATGTCGTCGCCGTCGGAGTTGGCATCAGCTATCAGCACCTTGGCATGCACCTTGTAGCGTCCGTCCCACGAACGGGCAAGCGCAAGAGCTTCCTCGCGCAGCCGCTCACGCTCGGGGCCGGCCTTGCCGGACATTCCCCACGAATGGTAGAAATATGGCCAGCTGATATAGTCTGTCAGCTCACATATATTATAATGTATTGTCATCAGTCCTGAATGTCAGTTCCTGTCCCAAAGTATCGTCTATGACATGGCCATCGGCATAGACGGTATGTCCGTTGCAGATGGTTCTCCTCACTCGCCAGTCGTAGCAGTGTCCTTCCATAGGGCTCCACTTGCACTTGCTCAGGATAATGTCTTTCCCTACAGTCCACGGCTCGCCCCTCTGCACAATGGCAATGTCGGCATGGTAGCCGGCGCGCAGGAAGCCTCGTCTGCTTATCGAGAACAGGCGGGCGGGATTATGGCACATTAGCTCCACCAGCCGCTCCATCGTAACAACGCCCTTGTCGGCAAGCTCCAGCATGGTGACGAGCGAGAACTGCACCATCGGCATACCCGATGTTGCCTTAGCCGCGCCACCCTGCTTGTCGGCCAGCAGATGGGGGGCGTGGTCGGTACCAACCACACTGATGGTGCCATCGGCAATACCCCTCCTCAGTGCCTCACGGTCCTCGGGCCGCTTGATGGCAGGGTTGCATTTTATCAGACTGCCCTTCTGCGCATAGTCGGCACTGCTGAAGAACAGATGGGCCACCGTGGCCTCAAGGGTGACATTGTCGGCCGCCAATGCCAGCTCCCGCCCGGTGCTGACATGGGCTATGTGCAGGCGGGTGCCAAACTGGCGGGCAAGGGCAGCAGCCAACGCCGCCGACTCGAAGCAGGCTTCCTCGGAGCGAATCAGCGGATGGAGCATCACGTCGGGGTCATCGCCATACGCCTTCTTCATCTGCTCCATGTTGCGGTTTATTATGTCAGTATCCTCACAATGCGCCATGACGGGCAGTCCTAAGCGCGCAGCCTCGGCGAACACCTTCAGCAGCGAGCCATACTTGTCGACAAGCATGTTGCCGGTGCTGGAGCCCATGAAGAGCTTGATGCCTGGCACGGCATGGCGGTCGAGCAAGGCGAAGAGATCGGAGTTGCCATTGGTGGCGCCAAAGAAGAAGCCATAGTTGACAAGGCTCTTCTGCCTTGCCCTGTCGCGCTTGTCCTGAAGCGCCTCCAGAGTTGTTGTCTGTGGCACCGTATTGGGCATGTCCAGATATGATGTCACGCCACCGGCCGCAGCGGCTCTCGACTCGCTGGCCATGTCGGCCTTATGGGTGAGCCCCGGCTCACGGAAGTGTACGTGGTCGTCTATGATGCCCGGCAATACGAGACACCCCGTGGCGTCTACAGTCTCATCGTAGTCTCCACGGGGTGCCTCTCCTTTGCCAATACTCTTGATGCTGTCTCCCTCAATGACAACAAATCCGTCGAACGACTGTCCCTCGTTGACGATGCGGCCATTGGTTATTAAAGTTTGTCTCATAGTGTTTGCTATCGTTGTTGTTGCCGGAATACCGCTACCTGCCGTCGCCAGCCTCTGCCACCCTACTCTGCCGGTTTGGCAAGCTCGCTTGGGTTGGCAGCCTCCGGCACGGGAGCCGTGACAGGCGTGTCATCAACATCCCTCATGCCATTCATGATTTGCTGGTTCTCGGTGGCCTTCTCGTAATATTCCTTAACAAGGGGATTACTCTTGAATTTGTCAGTAGCCTTGCTCATGATATCCTCTATCCATGCGTCGAGCATCGGGTACTGGTAGCGTGTGGTGCAGGTGGTCATAAATACCCAGGGACCAAGCACATTGTCCATGTTGTCCTCAATGAACGTGGTGACAAGCTTGTCGAGCTTTGCGCTAATCTCCGCATCCTCTGCCTGCAGATCCCTCGTCACCGCCGCCATGTCCTTGCCGTCCATGATGGCCTGGTCGTGCTTGTGTACGAGGTCGGCACTGGCGCTGACGAGCTGCTGATACTTGGTGGCAAAGGCCGACAATTCCTCGTTGAGAGGAGTACCGGTGACGCTCTGCTGCATGTTGTCTATCTTTATTGTGATGTTGCCACTCTCAAGCACTACAGGCAGGGCTGGTGTGCCGTCGAGGAAGATGTTGGCAACCAGGGTGGAGTCAATGGTTCCGGAGAAGCGGAACTGTCCGTGTATGACATCGCAGGAGTCGACATCCCTGAACGCCGTATCGGCAAAGACCTTTAGATACAGTTTCTGCCCGTCGAGGTTCGACAGGCTTGACGTGCCTTCAATGTTGAAAGAGTTTGCACATGACGTCATGGCCAATACAGCGGCCACAGCATATATAATCTTGCTCATAAGTTGTAGTTGCTTTCCTTTGCGTGGACTATATCTGTCCGATATCTCATTTTTCGTAGTTATTGCAAAGATAATATCATTATGCGAAGCAGAGATAATATTTTTGCGCTATTTAAAGATAGTGCCTATTCTTTTAGGTTTTTTTTGGATAGTTCGTTGTTTATACGATGGGTTGTATACACCTCAAGCAGGGCCGCGACAAGCAACAGCACTACCCACTTATTGTACACTATCTCTATGTAATCTGTTATATTGTCGAACATCGGCCTGAAAAAACCATAGGCACTGTCGGCCATCAGCACTCCTGAGATGACGAACAGCAGGCTCGCCAGACCCTGTATGTTCTTCAGGCGGCGCAGTACCAGCTCGGTTCCAGTATACACCTGCATGGTCTGCATGAGGCTGAACATCACTGAGCCGACAAGGAATATCCAGCAGACCACACGCTGCTGCCACATCATGACATAGCAGCCGGCACCGGCCACCATGAGCATACCACCGAGAAGGAATATCATCGTCTGTACCCTATTTAGCTGTCTCATCATTGCGGTCCTCCGTAAACTGTATGTCATCACTCAGGACAAAAACGTCCTCATCATCCGTTTTCATGAAATACTTCTCACGCGCTATCTTCTCTATAGCACGCGGATTGTGCTTCAGCTCCCTCAGAGCCTTGGCATCCTTCTCGTGTACCTTATTATATTGGGCTATCTGCTCTTTCAGGTCCTCTATCTCCATGTCGTACTTCACCCTCTGTACAAAACTGTTGTCGTCAACAAAGCCTACGACAACAATGCCCACCACAATGACAATGACATATTTGTAGCGGGCAAGTATGTTCCATACTATTCCTATTTTCTTACCCATAAGTATAATTTGTTGATACGATTGGCAAAGTTACGACTTTTTCACGAAATCCTAATATCTTTCACATAATTTATGATTGCAATTGAGGGCGAAGGGCGAAGGGCAAAGGGCAAAGGTCGAAGGAGTAATTATCGCGCTGTAAGCGCAAAAGCGCATAGCCCAGGGTAAAGCGTAGCGACACCCTGGGTTATTTCATGTAGGTGATGGTCGCGCTGTAAGCGCAAAAGCGTAGATAACAGCAGGACAAATAACGCTTTTGCCCTTTGCCTTTCCTTGCAGCCGGCGACCTTTGGTTCAGGGCGTTGCTACTGATTTTCTTACATCAAACTGTACACCCTAATTATTAAATGAAGTGGGTGAAACCGTTTGCCATAGGATATGAATACGTTTGCATCCCTGATAAGGTTAATAACCTTACGGCCTTAAGGTTATTAACCTTGCAGGCGTAAGGTTATTAACCTTATCGGCAATGATATATATATGCATTGACCACGCAACAATATATTGTCACTCGAGATATAGCATGAACCGCAAATATGAATACGCCACAGACAAGATTTATAACCTTATCGGCAATGAAGGTTACAAATACAGAGCACACTGCTATATGGTTATCACTCGAAATGTCAGATGACCCAAAATGCCTTTGACTTGCAACAAAGATTCAGTACCTTTGCACTCGAAAAGTAAACTCAGAAACAAATAATTAATATGCAAGAGGTTTTAAATCTTATCAATGAGATGTCTCCCTATCTTCTTTTGGGATTCTTTTTTGCAGGTATGATGCATGCTTTTGTTCCAGGCATGGTGTATAACCGCTATCTTGGAGACAAAGGTTTCAAGTCCGTGTTCTATGGTGCCTTGTTCGGTATTCCGCTGCCATTGTGCTCTTGTGGAGTGATACCAACAGCCATGTCGCTTAGAAAACAAGGGGCATCCAGGGGTGCTACGGCTTCTTTCCTCATTGCTACACCAGAAACGGGTGTTGACAGTATCATTGCCACTTACTCTATCCTTGGTCTTCCGTTTGCTATTATCCGTCCTATTGCAGCTTTCTGTAATGCCATAATGGGTGGTTGGCTGATCAATAAATTTGGTGATAAGGAGGAAGTAGTTTCGGCTGATACATCGGCAAACACTTGTTGCTGTCAGCATGAGCATGGTCATGAAGAAAACACTTGCTCCTGTCATCACGTTCAAGGAGAGTCCCATCACGATGGCTTCCTTGGCAAGATGCGTGAAGCCCTGAGATTCGGATTTGTTGAGATGATGGAGGATATAGGCAAATGGCTTGTGGTGGGTCTTGTAATAGCAGGACTGATAACGGTGTTTGTGCCAGATGATTTCTTTGCCTTGTTTCGTGGCAACACCCAACTGAGCATGCTTCTCGTGCTTTGTATAGCCATTCCCATGTACATTTGCGCAACAGGCTCCATTCCGATTGCTGTTGCACTGATGATGAAGGGTCTTACGCCTGGAGCTGCACTTGTACTGCTCATGGCTGGTCCTGCATGCAATATGGCATCAATCCTGGTTATTAACAAGGCTTTAGGTCGCAAATCATTGGTACTTTACCTCGTTTCTATCATCACCATGGCCATTCTCTGGGGACATGCAGTCGATTATCTGCTTCCTGCCGAGTGGTTCCATATATCATTGACTACCGGCAGTTGCGGTATGGAGGAAAGGGCTTCGTGGTTGAACTGGAGTAGCACCATAGC
>SAMEA3663036__coassemble_51_pt1 | contig 55078 bp, 47 predicted proteins | sample SAMEA3663036__metabat2_high_PE_031 | metagenome-assembled genome bin SAMEA3663036 (sample SAMEA3663036) | pig gut metagenome | biome: pig gut; feature: pig-associated habitat; material: faeces | place: France | collected 2012
CAACGTACAGTTGATACACAGCTTTCATTGTTTTGAATTCATCGAACTCACGTTATTTACCAAGAATTGATTAAAGGTGGAAATTAATAGAACTCACACAAAAAAAATATGCCTTTCTTATGATTTTCAAGAAAAATGAATGGAATATAAAAAATATTTGGTATTTTTGTACTCAAAACACAGGTGGCACACCACCAAAAAAAAGAATATCACAAATAATAAACAAGATACATATATAAAAAAAACAATTCGTCCACATTACGGGGAGACAATATTTTTGTTATGACTAATCAAAATTCAAGAGAGTTTGTGTATTTCAAGATTCCCGTGTTTATAATGGACTTGGGAATTCATATATTTGTTCTGACGTGCCTTGCCAGGCTAATGCCATCATCCTATTTCCCGGAATTGCTCAAGGGAAATAACATGTCGTTGTCTGTGTACGCACTGCTGACCATAGCATACACTATGTCTATTGGCGTTTTCGGCCTACGGTTGCACGAGAGACGGGTAAAGCTATTGTTAGTGCTGTGGCGAGCAATAGTGCAGACAGTAACCACATACCTGATGTTTACCGTGCTGATAACATTGGTGCTTAAGGCATCGCCACGAACGATGATTGTTATACAGTTTGGTGTATCCCTGCCATTGATAGTAGTATTCCACTATTGTGCAAACATGATAGTGAGAAGAATCAGACGACTGAGACACAACATTCGCAACGTGGTAATTATTGGTACCGACGATGTTTCGATAGACTTGTATGGAGAGCTTATTCAGGGACAGGCATTCAGAGGATATCAGGTGATGGGATTTTTCGGACCAAAAGAGGGTGTGGAAATCCCAGAGAGCAGCAAGATTATTGGTGACATCACATCTTTCTTTGAATGGATTAAGTGGAACAGGCCGGATGAGATTTATTGCTCGCTGCCACCTGCAGAGTATGAGGAAGACGTAAACCACATAATCCACATCTGTAACGAACGCTTCATAGAACTGTTCTTCGTACCAAACTTCAAGGGCTATCCCAAACGGCACATGCTTGTCAGAAGCATTGGCGACGTGAAATACATTAAGCTTCGTGAGGAGCCGATGAACTCGCCGACAGCTAAGCTGACGAAGCGGATGGTGGATGTCTGCGTGAGCGGCCTGTTCCTCTGCACCCTTTACCCGTTTATCGTGCTGTTCGTATGGCTCGGCAACCTGATTACAAGCAATAAGGGGCCTCTGTACTTCCGACAGGCAAGGACAGGATATAATGGAAAGAGTTTCTATATATATAAGTTCCGTTCGATGAAAGAGAACAAAGAGGCGGACAAGCTACAGGCAACGAAGGACGACCCAAGGAAGACTCCGTTTGGGGACTTCTTGCGTCGGTCGAGCATTGATGAGTTGCCACAGTTTATCAACGTTTTTATTGGAAACATGAGCATCATCGGGCCACGTCCGCACATGGAATACCACACGGACATGTATAGTGCGCTTATTAGCAACTACATGGTGAGGCATTTGGCTAAACCGGGCATTACGGGATGGGCACAGATTAACGGATGCCGCGGTGAGACCAAGACTTTGGAGGAAATGGCTGATAGGGTGGAACACGATATATGGTATATAGAAAACTGGAGTCTCCTGCTTGACGTGGAGATTTTCTTCAAGACTATATGGCAGGTTATGCCAGGCAGAGACAAGCAAGCCTATTAAACTGAGGGGACCCTCCCAACCACTCCCCAGAAGGGAGAGAGACACCCACCTGCAATCTAACCTAGTTAGAGACTTGTATCATATAGGCTCAGTGGAAAAATATGGGGGAAAAGGATCACCTAAATGAAGGCAATGCTTTGCATTGACGGATGCAATGCTTTGCGTCTTAGATGAGCAAAACTGGTATAGAAATCATCTGTCATATTCTGGATATGAGAAAAGGGAGGAAAGACTCGCCTTACGGGGACATTGTAGCCCCCAGGAAAGTTCTGCTAAGCCAACATCACTTCATTTACGGATGAACAAAAAAAACTCGCACAGGCAAGTGACTGTGCGAGATAATCAGAACTTAAAACAAGTCTGTGAACCCGATGGGATTCAAACCCATGACCTTCAGAACCGGAATCTGACGCTCTATTCAGCTAAGCTACGGGTCCTTGACGTTAGCGGATGCAAAAGTAATAATTTTATTCGAAAAAACAAAATATGGGGCGGATGTTTTTCGTCCGCCCCATATAATTTATAGACTTTTGCTATAACGGTTACTTGTTTACGAACTTATGCGTCTTGCCATCCTTCTTGATGACGTAGATACCCTTAGGCAGGTTGGTGACACTGTCGCCGACCCTTACACCATTGATGTCGTAGATGCCCTCGGCTGCATTGGTAGCCGGTGTTGCAGCAACGTTTCTAATGCCTGTAGTAACACTGCCATCCTCGTCGCTTACCACTATATATCCGACACGCTCGGTATATTTCTTCGTACTTGACACGGTTCCGTATTCCGCATTGGTGTCGTCCGTCTGCAGGCGTACCCTGTGATAGTACTCTGAAGGACCTGTGCCATAAGTACGCAATACGGAGTAGCATGGAACATCGTATGACTGCATCTGTACGAGCACCTTTGGATTGGCAAGCAGGTCATCGTTGCCATAGAAGAACTTATAGTTGGTGAGAGTACTCGTAAAGGTAATTGTCGTGTCACGGACGGTAACGACATGTCCGCTGCCGTCGAGTGTCTGACCACGCTCTATGGCCACATAGCTGACATCACAGCTTCTGACACTTTTTGCCGTAACACCGCTCTGGCGAAGCAGGATAACCTTGAAGCCCTCCTTTGTCACGTCAAAGACACGCGTTATGACAGGATACGGGGATACGGTAACCGCATACTGACCCGGTGAAGCCATAACTATTGGTGTATCGTTGAACGGCTGTGCGAATGTTATAACGGCGGTATCGGAACCGGCAACAGAGCTTCCCACAGCAAGTCTCTTCGCTGTGACACCAGCCTCGTAGCGAAGGTCACCAATAGTGCCGGAACCTTTCTTGGCAGCCATGTAGGTTACCGTCTCGGAAAGTGTCATGGGCACGTCCTTGGTTGTACCCTCAGACCACGACAGGAGGTTCATCTGGAACGTACTGTTCTTTCTTCCAGCCACAGAGGTGAGGCTGACGAGATGCTCGACGAGCGACGCCTTGTTGTTCTTGTTTGAAACAGAGCCGAAGATCAGTGCCGGTTTCTCATCATATCCCTTCTCGAAGAACGAGTATGCAGTGTTCTGGTCGGCCAAGGTCATCTCGCCTACTTGTATCTCACCTGCCTGCTCGTCTGCGCCAAGAGCCTTGGCGAAGGACACTACATTGTAGACTACATCTGAATAGTAGTCCTTATTATTATATGTAGTGGTATGTATTCGGTAGCCTTGCTTTCCGCCTGTAGACACGGTATCAACATATGTGTAGCTTGCCGGACCGTCATCAACGGGAATCTCTGCGATTACTGTCCATGCGCCTCCGTCAATCTGACGCTCGATAACCATGCTGTTGTTGTATTCTCCGTTAGGCTCATTCCATTTCAGCGTGAATGTAGACTGTGTCTGCTTGAAGCTGCCTGTCAGGTTGCTGGGTGCTCCCATGCGTGGTGCCGACGGAATATACTTGTCGTAGTCCTTCGAATAGCCCACACCGGTGTTCATGCTTGCATAGTATTCGCCGGTCGGAGTGAGCGCACCGTCATTGTATATTCTGGAATACCACTGCTCGCCGTTCCAGTAGAAATATCGTTCTACGTAGCCCCAGCTGTTCATGTTGTCAAGGATACGCTTCACCACCACTGCGTTCTGCGACACACGGTAGCTGTCATCCCATCCTGAGGTGAAGACACCGTTTTTATTCCACGATGCGCCCCACACCCACTCAGATATCCACAATGGGCGCTTGCCATAGTTGTTGTACCAGTTTATGAGTCCGTTGAAGGAGCCTTCTGGCCAGTAGCAATGCACGTCCATTAAGTCGCAACGCCATCCGCGGGCATCAATAGAGTCGATGAACTCACGCAGCCAGCTAAGGCTACCATCGTGCGATGTAGGCGAGCAGAGACGCTTGCCTGTAGCCATAAGCTTCTCCCAGTTGGCCAATACTGTCGCCACAGACTGTGGATGGTCGTCAGCTGAGTTGCCAGGCTCGTTGTTGGTCTTCATCATCGGCGAGTAGGAAGTAGCACCACACGCAGCTGCAGACGGCCAGTCCTCATAGATATGGTTAGCTACACACTCACGGTCGATACCCATGTTGATGCCTGCATCCCAGGTATAGCATGACTGAGAGTTAACTGCCTTATTCGACTCCGTACCAACATCGCTGGCGAGTCCTCTCTTGCTGCAGTCGTTCCACTTGAATATACGGTACGAGCTTACCCTGCCTGCCAGTACTGTAGGAAGGTTCATCTCCAGGTCAGCCTTGTCGGCGATGAAGCAACGGCTGTAGCCATATCCGCCGGGTCTTGACGAGAATGTCACCATATATCCACGCTTGAGCTTGAAGCTCTGAATGCGGTTGTTGAGTTTTGCCTCTGTGAGGGTGTTCATAAAACCGCCTGTATTCTCAAGTCCGAAATCATTGCACGACTCGCCTCCGAAATCCTTCTCTGAATATACGGTAAGTGGCTTGATGTCGGCAGCATAAGGCATGATTATGGCTCCGGAATTATAAATCTTCACCTGGCAGTTGGTACCGTTCTTGGCAGGCTCGCCATTGATGTAGACATAGCCAAGCTGCTCAAGCGCCAGCGACGGATAAAGCCCGTCGAGCACCAATGTGGCGTGCTCCGTATTGGTGATGTTAACAGAACCCGTAGCCGTAAACGGTGTGGCTGACGTAATGTGATAGTCCACGTCATCACTAAGTGTGACAGCCTCCGATACCTGCTCAACCGTCGTTATGGTGTTGTCGGCCCAGACAGAAGGCAAAGCTACACAGAGGGATAATGTAAGTAAAGTTAGATGTTTCATTATTTTTTAGGTTTTTAATCAGTATTTGCTGGCAAAGATAAACAATTATTGCCAAATGACATATATGTTTATAACAATATTAACTTTTATTTTCTATTAACTCACATATATAAAAACAGACATCTATTCCTATCGATATGTAAAGTGAAAAGTTTAGTTTTACGACATTTTGCAAAAATAATTGGCAAAACAGTTTGCACATTCACAACAAATACGTACCTTTGCAGGCATATTCAAAAATCACATTACAAAAATATGAGCAAACTTATTGAGCCTATAGGCTATCAGACCCTGCTCGACAGAAACCAAACAGAGCAGGGTATCAAGAAGATAAAGGATTTCTTCCAGCAAAATCTGTCTACCGAGCTGAGGCTTCATCGTGTCACGGCACCTCTTTTCGTAATGAAGGGTCTTGGCATAAACGACGACCTGAACGGTGTTGAACGCCCAGTATCATTCCCTATCAAAGACCTTGGAGACGCAAAGGCCGAGGTTGTCCATTCGCTGGCAAAATGGAAGAGGCTCACTCTGGCGGAGTATGATGTGAAGCCCGGTTACGGCATATACACTGACATGAACGCCATCAGAGCCGACGAGGAACTGGACAACCTGCACTCACTATATGTAGACCAATGGGATTGGGAGGCTGTCATCACAAGCGAGGACAGGAACCTGGCGTTCCTTGAGGACGTAGTTAGGAGAATCTACGCGGCCATCCTGCGCACCGAATACCTCACTTGCGAGACTTATCCAATTCTGAAGCCATTCCTGCCGAAGGAAATACATTTCGTACATAGCGAGGACCTGCTGAGGATGTATCCCGACTTGAGTCCGAAAGAGCGCGAGGATGCTATCTGTAAGAAGTATGGTGCCGTATTCGTAGAAGGCATAGGCGGCAAGCTCAGCAACGGGAAGAAACACGACGGGCGCGCTCCCGACTACGATGACTGGTCGACTGTAGCCGAGAACGGAAAGAAAGGTCTTAATGGCGACATTCTTATTTGGTATCCAGTCTTGGGCCGCTCGTTCGAGCTTAGCTCTATGGGCATACGTGTTGACAAGGAGAGTCTGCTAAGACAGCTGGAGATAGAAGAAAAACAAGACCGTGAGAAGCTATACTTCCATAAGCAACTTCTTGAAGACAAACTGCCATTGTCCATAGGTGGCGGTATCGGCCAAAGCCGTCTGTGCATGGTGATGCTACACAAAGCGCATATCGGAGAGATACAGGCAAGCATCTGGCCTGAGGACATGCGCATGGAATGCGCAAGGCTTGGTATGCCGCTGATATAAATTCAGATACACTGTTTTGCCGCAGAGTCCAAATTAGTTTTTTATTAAACGTTAATTCCGCAACTAAGTAAATAGATGTTCATTTACTTTGTTGCGGAATTGATGTTTATGACATTTCCAGACCGAGAGACTCATAGAGCAGCCGCACGCCCGGATAGTTTGCTTTCAGCTCATTAAGCACGTCACGCTTGGTCATCAGGACTTTCACTTCCTCCACCTTGGCAAGCCTGAGCTGAAGTTCGATATTGCCGTTGCCAAGCGCCTTGGCCAACGTGGCCCGGATGCGTCCCTTGATGGCCTGAAGTTCGTTGAGCAGGATGTCGTTGTCTACCACGACCTCTACATTTGGATAATCAGATATCTTAGGCAATAGGTTCTTCATTCTGCTCGACAGTCCCGTCATCTCCTTCGGCATGCGGTTGCACATCAGCATCCACTGGTGTCCCAGTTCCTCTTCTGTGAACAATTTGTCAGCCGACTTATCGATAGTCTCCTCTACATCCTGGCTATCATTCTGACTGTCCTTCTTTCCGAGCGTTGCAAAGGTCACTCCCAGTGAGCCGAGTTTAAGTTTTCTTCCTGCCAAAGCAGCAGGTTGCGTAGTTGCCGCGGATGATGAAGGTGTTGTGACAGCGGCTTCCGCATAGGTATTTATTGTCGTTGTCTGTGTTGCCACATGTGCTGCAACTGCCGCAGCGGATCCTTCGCTTCTCCTTGCCACGACAGCATTTCCGGCTACAGCCACCTGCGATGCTGCACTCTGCCGGACACCAGCTATTTTTCTGAACAGGGTTTTAAGTCGTCTGGGGCTACGCCCCGATGATGCTCCCTCGTCATCGGCCTGCGTCAGCTGAGCCACCTCGATGAGCGTCAGCTCCACCAGCAAGCGCTTGTTTGAGCTTTGCTTGTAGTTGACATCGCAGCGGTTCATAATCTTGAGGGCGTTGTACAGGAACTTAATGGGGCATTTCTGCGCCTGCTGTTGGTAGCGCTGCCGTTGTGTCTCGCTGGCCTCAAGCAGCTTTGTCGTCTCCGGGTCCTTCGCCATGAGCACATTGCGCACATGGCTCGCAAGTCCCACTATCAGGTTGCCGCCATCGAAGCCCTTCGACAGCACACCGTCGAGGAGCAGCATAATGTCGGGCACCTTGTTCTCAAGGGAGAGGTCTACGATGTTGAAATAATTGTCAACGTCGAGGATGTTCAGGTCTTCGAGTACCTTCTGGTAGGTGATGTTCCCCTGACAGAAGCTCGCCGCCTGGTCGAATATGGACAGGGCATCACGCATACCTCCGTCGGCCTTCTCGGCAATTAGGGCAAGAGCCTCGTCCTCGTAGGATATGCCTTCCTTTTCTGCTACCATCTTCAGATGGTCGATGGTACCTTGGACGGTCATCCTCTCAAAGTCATAAATCTGACATCGGGACAGGATGGTGGGCAAAATCTTATGCTTCTCTGTCGTGGCCAGGATGAAGATGACATGTGCGGGCGGCTCCTCCAGAGTCTTGAGGAACGAGTTGAAGGCTGCCTGCGACAGCATGTGTACCTCGTCGATGATGAACACCTTGTATTTTCCCACCTGCGGGGGGATGCGCGTCTGCTCCATGAGTGTCTTTATCTGCTCCACTCCATTGTTGCTGGCAGCATCAAGCTCAAATATATTGTACGAGCGTTGCTCGTTGAAAGCCTTGCAGCTCTCACACTCGCCGCAGGCATCGCCGTCGGCAGTAGGGTTCATGCAGTTTATAACTTTTGCGAAGATGCGGGCACAGGTGGTCTTGCCCACTCCTCGTGGTCCGCAAAACAGATATGCGTGCGCCAGCTTACCACTTCGCACGGCATTCTTCAGCGTTGTCGTAAGCGACTTCTGACCCACTACCGAGTCGAAGGACATTGGCCTGTACTTACGCGCGGAGACTATATAGTCATTCATTATCGGGATGATGTTTTGGTTGCACTTTCTCCAAGCCGCAAATGGCGTTGAAGCATAATCATCTGCAAACTTACAAATTATTTTCCAAATACCGATATCATTGCTGAGGAAAAAAGATTTTTTCGCTCAACTTCACTCAACTTTAGCTGGTAACAACAATACATTAGTTATGGTGAAAAAAAGTGTCTCTTGTATTATTGCGTTTCGTATATTTTGTGTACTTTTGCCAACAATTCCGCGACATTCCCCGCTTGTCAGACAAAGCTGAGAATAGAGACACATTCAGTGCCGTCCCTGCCGCCATATCTCTATTAATTTATTATCAACGATATGATGAAAAGACTGATTTCCCTCCTCCGCATCTGGAAGTTGCCCGTGTCGATGCTCACGGGTGTGTTGCTGTACTACCTCCTCAAGGCCCTGCTGCCTGCTGGCGGCAATGCGGAAAGTGCTTTCTATAACGTCGTGTCTCATTTTCTTCAGCCGTCGCTTATTTTCGTCATGCTTCTGCTCTCTTTTCTCCGTGTCGACGTTCGTGACCTGAAGCCCCACCGCTGGCACATCATCCTCCTCGCCGTGCAGTCCTCTCTATTCGTGCTCAGTTCTGTCGTTGCACTGCTCATCCCGCCTACAACAGTTGGATGGCGACTGATGGCAGAGGGTGCGATGCTCTGTTTCATCTGTCCTACGGGCACAGCCTCCGCCGTCATCGTACAGAAACTCGGAGGCTCTGTCAGCGGAGATGTCACCTACATCGTGCTCTGCAACATGATGGTGTCGCTGCTTGCGCCTGCTTTCCTCACCCTTGTCGAGCCTCATGCCGGACTCGGCTTTATGACAGAGTTTTTCATGATTATGGGCAAGGTCTTCCCACTCCTGCTCTTCCCGCTCCTTGTCTCGTTCGTTATCCGTCACTATGCGCCACGACTGCTTGAGCGTCTTCTCTCCGTGCCCGACCTCGCTTTCTATCTATGGCTCGTAGCCCTTGCCCTCGCCATCACCGTGACGGTTCGCACTATAGCCGAGAGCGACATCGCCCTTGTGCATCTTGTCGGTCTGGCAGTGGTGAGCGCATTGTGTTGCATGGCGCAGTTCCGGGTGGGCCGCTGTGTGGGCCGTCGTTGGAAACAGCCTACGAAGCCGCTGTCAGAGCTGCCACCCTCGGCGTTGTACCCCAACGGATATGTCGATGCTGCCGAGCGTTCTGCCATCACTGCTGGGCAGGCGATGGGACAGAAGAACACCGTCTTCGCCATCTGGATGGGCCTCGTCTTCCTCAACCCCGTAACCTCAGTGGTAGGCGGCTTCTATAGCATCTGGCACAATTTGATAAACTCATGGCAGCTATACAAGAAAGCTAAGGCGGCGAAATAACAGACACCCTATCAAATTGGACACCCTACAAATTAAATACCCCAGAAAGTAGCTGTTTCTATTTGGTTTGGAAACAAACAGTCAGGGCACGCCCCAAGATGGAGCATGCCCTGAATACTTGTTACCTACTTGGAAAGGTTGGAGCACCGTCGTTTACGAGTGCCTGTCCACATCCTTACCAATTCTGTGCCCTTACCTCGAAATAGCTCTGTGCGTGGTCGCATACGGGGCATACCTCGGGAGCAGCCTTGCCAACAACAATGTGTCCACAATTGCGACACTGCCAGATGGTGTCGCCGTCGCGTGAGAATACTATGCCATCCTCGATGTTCTTGAGCAGCTTGCGGTAGCGCTCCTCGTGATGACGCTCAATCGCTGCCACGCCACGCATCCTTGCGGCAATCTCAGTGAAGCCCTCTTCCTCTGCTTCCTTGGCCATGCGGTCGTACATGTCTGTCCACTCATAGTTCTCACCCTCGGCGGCAGCCTTCAGATTGGACATGGTGTCCTTGATGGCACCACCCTCAAGATACTTGAACCACAGCTTGGCGTGCTCCTTCTCGTTGTTGGCTGTCTCCTCGAAGAGAGCGGCAATCTGCTGATAGCCGTCCTTCTTGGCCTTTGATGCGAAGTATGAATACTTGTTGCGTGCCTGAGACTCGCCTGCGAAGGCTTCCATCAGGTTCTTCTCTGTCTTTGTTCCTTTAAGTTCTTTCATAATCTTTCTGTTTGCTATTTATTAATTATTTGGTTCTATGATTTGTTTGCAAAGATATATATATTTTTGATATCCAGCAAACAGAATATACCTATCAGAGAATAGAAAACATCTATATTTACATTATTTTAACGGCTTTTTCACAGACTTTTATCTCCAAGTGATGTATATTTGCCACATATATAACAATATACAAATATGACTTTACAGCAATTGGAATATATCGTGGCCGTGTATCGCACACGCCACTTCGTGAAGGCTGCCGAGGCATGTGGCGTAACGCAGCCAACGCTGAGCGCTATGATTCAGAAACTGGAAGCTGAGCTTGACGTGAAGCTATTCGAGCGCTCGTCGCAGCAGGTTGTCCCCACGCCCATAGGGAAGGTGGTTGTTGAGCAGGCATGGAAGGTTCTGAACAGGGCACGGAAAATCAAGGACATCGTCGCTGAGGAGAAGAAAGCGCTGACGGGAACATTCAGGCTCGGCATCCTGCCCACCATAGCACCCTATCTGTTGCCCCGTTTCTTTCCGGGGCTGATGCGAGAGAATCCTTCATTGGAAATTCGGGTGGTTGAGATGAAAACCGCCTATATACGCCGCTCCATAGACAGGGGCGAGATAGATGCCGCTGTGATGGTTGATACAGGCGACCTCGACGACTACGCCCTGACAACACTCTTTTATGAGCAGTTTCTTGCTTACGTATCACCCTCTGACCAGTTGTCGGCCAAGAAAAGCATCAAGACGAGCGACCTTAGCAACGAGCTCCTATGGTTGCTCGACGAGGGGCATTGCTTCAGAGACCAGCTGGTGAAATACTGCCAGCTCAAAGCAGCCAAGACCAGTCAGTCGGCCTACTCATTAGGGAGCATTGAGACATTCATGCGCATCGTAGAGAACGGGCAGGGGATGACGTTCATTCCCGAGCTGGCCACCATGCAGCTCACTCCAACACAGAAAGAGCTTGTTCGTCCGTTTGCCATACCAATACCAACACGCGAGGTTGTAATGGCAACATCCAAGGCGTTTGTCAGGCAAAGCCTGCTGAACATGATAGTTGGACAGATTAGAAAGAGCGTGCCCGAGAAAATGCTAAAGCTTAACAATACCGAGCAAAGAATATAATGTTCTTATCCCCGACCGCAAACAACTATCATTCTCACCCACAGTCATCGTGGTACGAACCGCAGATGCCAGTCTGCAACCTGTATGTGCCATTGATGGCTGCCAGAGGGCGACATCGGTAAGACATGACACCTGTGACGACGGCAGGTTTTCGGACTATATCCATAATTCCGTTCTTAATATACATTATTATATATACCGCTTCCAAGCGGCAAAAACAACAAAAAGCAGGCATACTTTCCTGGGTTAGAAGATTAATTAATGAAAAAGACCAAAAAAACACATTCGCTTTCGGATTTATTTATTAAATTTGCACTCATAAAATCATATTCGAATAGACTTTATGAATATTTTAGAGCTTAGTGAACAGGAGATTGGCCGCCGCCAGAGTCTCCAGGAGTTAAGGGACATGGGTATCGACCCCTATCCTGCAGCAGAGTTTCCCACCAACGCTTTTTCAACCGACATAAGGGACGACTTCAGCGACGACGCCGAACCGCGCGAGGTTTCGGTGGCCGGTAGGCTTATGAGCAGGCGCGTCATGGGTAAGGCGAGCTTCGCCGAGCTTCAGGACAGCAAGGGACGCATACAGATATACATCTCACGTGACGATATCTGCCCGGGAGAGGACAAGGACCTGTACAACAAGGTCTTCAAGAAGTTGATGGATATCGGCGACTTCATCGGAGTGAAGGGCTTTGTATTCCGTACCCAGACGGGAGAGATATCTGTCCACGCCAAGGAAATAACCCTTCTGAGCAAGAGCCTGAAGCCGTTGCCAATAGTGAAATACAAGGACGGTGTGGCCTACGACAAGTTCGATGACCCAGAGCTGCGCTATCGCCAGCGCTACGTAGACCTTATTGTCAACGACGGCGTCAAGGACACCTTCCTGCAGAGAGCCACCGTGCTGCGCACCATTCGCCGAGTACTCGACGAGGCCGGATATACAGAGGTAGAGACCCCTACCCTACAGGCTATTGCAGGAGGAGCATCGGCACGCCCGTTCATAACACATTTCAATGCCCTTAACGTCGATATGTACATGCGTATCGCCACTGAGCTTTATCTGAAGCGACTCATCGTGGGCGGCTTCGAGGGTGTTTACGAAATAGGAAAGAACTTCCGCAACGAGGGTATGGACCGCAACCACAACCCGGAGTTCACATGTATGGAGCTGTACGTGCAGTACAAGGACTACAACTGGATGATGTCGTTCACCGAGAAGCTTCTTGAGGCTGTCTGCATAGCCGTCAACGGAAAGCCGGAACGTGAGGTCGACGGGCAGATTATCAGCTTCAAGGCTCCCTACCGCCGTCTGCCCATACTCGACGCCATCAAGGAGAAGACTGGCTTCGACTGCGACGGCAAGAGCGAGGACGAGATACGTGCCTTCTGCAAGGAGAAGGGCATGGACGTAGACGACACCATGGGCAAGGGAAAGCTCATTGACGAGCTGTTCGGAGAGTTCTGCGAGGGCACATACATACAGCCAACATTCATCACAGACTATCCCGTGGAGATGTCACCACTAACCAAGAAGCACCGCTCTAAGCCTGGACTGACAGAGCGTTTCGAGCTGATGGTAAACGGCAAGGAGCTGGCCAACGCCTACTCAGAGCTTAACGACCCCATAGACCAGGAAGAAAGGTTCGTAGAGCAGATGCGACTGGCCGACAAGGGCGATGATGAGGCCATGATTATTGACCACGACTTCCTGCGCGCACTTCAATACGGCATGCCTCCCACAAGCGGTATCGGTATTGGTATCGACCGTCTGGTTATGCTTATGACCGGCAAGACATATATTCAGGAAGTACTCTTCTTCCCACAGATGAAGCCAGAGAAGAAGATGCCACAGAGCACCATTGCAGAATGGGGAGAAATAGGTGTGGCTGAGGAATGGGCATATGTTCTGCGCAAGGCCGGCTACAATCTCATCGCCGACATTGTCGAGGAAAAGCCACAAGGACTGCAGCAGAAGCTTCTCGAAATAAACAAGAAATACAAACTCGGTTACGAGAAGCCAACACTCGAAGAGATAGGCACCTGGATAGAGAAAGCCGCTAAATAAGCAGCCGTAAACCATAACGCACACACTCATGTTCGACTGTGGGAAAATAGCCATCATCGGTGGAGGAAGCTGGGCTACCGCCATTGCAAAGATTGTGGTGGAACATACACACCACATAGGATGGTATATGCGGCGCGATGACCGCATAGAGGATTTCAAGAGACTGGGCCATAACCCTGCGTATCTTGTTGGAGCACACTTCAATGTCGACGAGATATTCTTCTCCTCCGACCTCAACAAAATTGTCGAGGCTTACGACACCTTGGTGTTCGTAACACCTTCGCCATATCTGAAAAATCACCTGCGCAAGCTCAAGACACGCATTAGGGACAAATTTGTACTTACCGCTATCAAGGGTATAGTGCCAGATGAGAATCTTGCATGCTCGGAATATTTCCACCACGTCTATGACGTACCATACGAGAACCTCGCATGCATAGGCGGACCATCGCATGCGGAAGAGGTAGCACTCGAACGGTTGTCATACCTTACAGTTGGATGTGCCGACATTGACAAGGCAAAAGCATTCACAGAGGTACTCTCGTCTGACTTCATCAAGACCAAGACTTCATGCGATGTCATCGGCATAGAATACTCGTCGGTACTGAAAAACGTATATGCCATTGCCGCAGGCATCTGCGGCGGACTGAAATACGGCGACAACTTCCAGGCCGTCCTCATGTCGAATGCCGTGCAGGAGATGAACCGCTTCCTCACTGCCATTCACCCTATGGAGCGTAATGTCTACGACTCGGTATACCTGGGCGACCTGCTCGTAACGGGATATTCCAACTTCAGCCGCAACCGCACCTTCGGAACCATGATAGGCAAGGGCTACTCCGTGAAGAGCGCACAGATAGAGATGGAGATGATTGCCGAAGGCTACTTCGGAACGAAATGCATGAAGGAGATCAACCGCCACATGCACGTCAACATGCCTATCCTCGACGCAGTCTACAACATCCTCTACGAGCGCATAAATCCACAGATTGAAATAAAGCTGCTCACAGACTCCTTCAGGTAGCCCCAGACACTACCGACACATAACAAGAAAAACAATTATCAATCATAAACAAAAAATGGGAAACATAACACTTGACACAAGCAAAGCTGCCCAGTTCCTCAAAGCTGGTGCAGTAGAGGCTCTTGAGCCTCAGGTAAAGGCCGCTCAGGAGGCCTTGGAAAACGGCACATGCCCAGGCAACGACTTCCTCGGATGGCTGCATCTGCCGACATCAATCTCTGCTGACTTCGTAAAGCAGATACAGGACTGCGCCGACGTTCTGCGTCAGAACTGCGAAGTTGTCGTTGTGGCTGGTATCGGCGGCAGCTACCTTGGCGCACGCGCCGTCATCGAGGCTTTGAGCAACTCGTTCGCATGGCTCGTTGGCGATAAGAAGAATCCCACTATCCTCTTCGCCGGCAACAACATCGGCGAGGACTATCTATCAGAGCTTACGACATATCTCAAGGATAAGAAGTTCGGTGTAATCAACATCTCCAAGTCAGGAACCACCACCGAGACCGCTCTCACCTTCCGTCTTCTCAAGAAACAATGCGAGGAGCAGCGTGGCAAGGAAGAGGCCAAGAAGGTCATCGTAGCCATTACGGATGCAAAGAAGGGTGCCGCACGCACATGCGCTGACAAGGAAGGCTACACATCATTCATCATCCCCGACAACGTAGGCGGACGCTTCTCCGTACTCACTCCCGTAGGCCTGCTGCCTATTGCCTGTGCAGGCTTCGACATAGCCAAGCTCGTAGAGGGTGCGCAGACCATGGAGAAGGCTTGCGGCAAGGACGTACCGTTTGCAGAGAACATCGCCGCACAGTATGCTGCCGTGCGCAACGCTCTGTATACAGAGGCAGGCAAGAAGATTGAGATTATGGTCAACTACCAGCCGAAGCTCCACTTCATGAGCGAGTGGTGGAAGCAGCTCTACGGCGAGAGCGAGGGCAAGGACGGCAAGGGCATCTTCCCTGCATCATGCGACTTCACCACTGACCTGCACTCTATGGGACAGTGGATTCAGGAAGGCGAGCGCACCATCTTCGAAACTGTAATCAGCGTAGAGACCCCCAACAGCACGCTGCTCTTCCCACACGATGAGGAGAACCTCGACGGACTGAACTTCCTCGCTGGCAAGCGTGTTGACGACGTAAACAAGATGGCAGAGCTGGGCACACGCCTGGCACACGTGGACGGTGGTGTGCCAAACATCCGCATCTCTATGCCCGAACTCAACGAGTTCTACCTCGGAGAGCTCATCTACTTCTTCGAAATAGGCTGCGGCATCAGCGGCAACGTACTGGGCGTCAACCCATTCAACCAGCCTGGCGTTGAGGCTTACAAGAAAAATATGTTCGCCCTGCTCGACAAGCCAGGCTACGAGGCTGAGAGCAAGGCCATCAAAGAGCGTCTTGCCAACGAGAAGTAATACGATATCGTATGTTCAACGAGCAGATAAAAAGCTTTATAGATAACCACGGCCTTGGGACATTCCGTCCCAAGGCTGTTCTATTTGACATGGACGGCGTGCTCTACAACAGCATGCCCAACCACGCCGTAGCATGGCAAAAGTCCATGGCACAGTTCGGTATCAACATGACAGCCGAGGATGCCTACGCCACCGAGGGAGCACGAGGCATAGACACCATCAAGAAATTTGCCAGCATGCAGCTATACAAAGACATAAGCGACGAAGAGGCGCAGCAGATGTACGATGTGAAGACAGCAATTTTCCACAGCATGCCCGAGGCTCCCATCTTCGACGGAGTAATACGCCTTATGACCCTCATACGGCAAAGCGGACTGACAATAGGAATAGTAACGGGCAGCGGACAACGTCCTCTCATTAACCGTCTGCTCACCGACTTCGGCGACTTCATAACTGCCGAACATATTGTCACGGCATACGATGTCACGCATGGTAAGCCCGCTCCTGACCCATACCTCATGGGAGCTGCTAAAACAGGCGCGGAGCCTCACGAGTGCATTGTCGTAGAGAATGCACCACTCGGTGTCAAGGCAGGCATAGCGGCAGGATGCCTCACCATAGCCGTGAACAGCGGTCCCCTACCCGACTCAGTACTCTCCGACTGCGGTGCACACGTCGTACTGCCAAGCATAGCACGCCTCGCAGAGGTATGGGAAGAAACATTCAACAAACCATAGACATTCTACCAACTACAACCACCCTAATTAATTATTGGTTGCTGATAAATGAATCAATGCACCTTTGATACGTGTTCGTAAGGGCAACCTGCCCGATAATAGCTTTTTGCTGTAAGGCCTCAGCGGTGGCTGCCATTATGTATGCTCTCACTCATCAGCCTGTATATTTCCTGCAATTCGGGGTCTTCGGCAAGGAGTGACAGCTGGGCATCGATGACGTTGCGGTCGTATCTCACTGCCGGGCCAGTCTGTGCCTCGGCTGGCGGCATGACATGCACCTTGCGTGCTGTCTCGTCTATGAGCGGCAACATAACGTCGAACGGTATGCCATGACGCTCAAGCAGCGAGGCGGAAAGGGCATAGCAGCGGTTGACGAAGTTGCAGGCAAAGACTGCGGAAAGATGCAGGTAGCGTCGGGCATCGGAACTGAGGACATACACACGTGAGGAGAGGCTTGCAGCCAACGCTTGTATCTCTGCCTCTGTGGCTGCATCGCAGCCTTCCACGAAGCATGGTATGTCGCAGAAGTCCACCACCTTGCTCCTCGAGAACGTCTGCATGGGATAGAGCACACCATAGCGCACGGCCTTTCCGCGGAACACATCCATGGGAATGCTGCCGGCAGTATGCAGGAAGAGCTTTCCACTCCTGCCCCCACACACCCTGTCTGTCAACTCTCCGAGTACCCTGTCGCTCACGGAGAATATATATACATCGGCATCATCTCTAACGGATGCGACTTCTGTCACCGCTTCGCAGCCAACGGCTGCTGCAAGAACAGTTGCCGAGTGTTCCGTCCGGCTGTACACCTGCAATATGTCATGTCCTGCCTTGCGCAGAGCGGGTGCAAGGCTGGTCATAAGGTTGCCCGCACCTATCAGTATTATCCTCATCGTCTCCAGTTTTTATGTCAGAATACGTTCACGTGCACGTTCTCCCACCTTAGAGCCTCTTCGTCCTGCAGTTTCCGCTCAGACGCCTTATGCCCCACTCCAATGACGCAGAGCACGGACAGCTCCTCAGGTATATCGAGTATTCCTCTAATGACCTCGTCAGCCGATGTACCGTCAGACAGTCCGCGGTTTCTCATCTGTGCCCAGCATGAGCCGAGTCCCAGCTGCTCAGCCTGATACTGCATGGATACAGCAGCGATGGAACAGTCCTCCACCCAGCAGTCGTTCACCGACGGATTGCCCAGCACGACTATTGCCAATGGGGCGTTCTTCAGGAACTGCCCTCCCATGTCCTTTGCATCGGAGAGTTTCTCTATCAGAAGCTTGTCGTCTACCACAACAAACTGCCACGAGCGGTTGCCTTTAGACGTTGGCGACATCAGGGCAGCCCGTAGGATAGTCTTCACATCCTCCGCGTCTATCATCTCCTGTGTAAAAGTCCTGTGACTGCGGCGCTTCTGCACCAGTTCTTCAAATCTTGTCATAATATCACTTTTTGTTAGTTGTCATTTTTGCTCCATGCCCCTCCAACTGCAAAGTTACACAATAATATATGTTTTGCATATCAGAGTGGGCACTGACGCATATTCCTAATGAGAGTCTTAGAGGTAAAGCTCGTTTTCCTTTCTTGTGGCACAGACTTTTTTCAGACCTTGTGTAGCCAGGAAGTTCATCACCACTCCGATTCTTCTTGCCCCCGTTGGGCATACAGACACACATTTCATGCAGGAGATGCACTTGGCAGTGTCAACCGTCCTAGGGTCAGAGAGCGGAAAAGCCGAGCGATAGGAAGTTCTCTCTTAGGAGAGCGGCAGAGCCGAAACTCGCTTAGGCGAGCGGCAGAGCCGAGCGAAAAGGAGCCAAATGTTTCACCCCTGAAAGGGTATTGGCTTATCATAACTCCCCATCATAACTCCCCATCATAACTTCTTTCTTGCCTTCCTTTACTTGCGAAAGTTGAATTAGTATATTTGCAGTATTATTGATATTTATTCCAAACATCGCTTCGAGCATTCGTGTTCCGCTATATGTTCGGATAATATATAGTTTACAGTCTTCAGTCCGGCTGCTGCCCATCGTGGGCTTTCCAGGCACATTCTGTCAGTTTCATGTCAGTAAAAATCGCCTTGAAAGACGACTGTTCCGGAGAACAGGCATATATGCCAAATTGTATCTTTCCTCCGCCCTTATGCATGTGGCATACACGCATCTGCGTGAAATAAACCCCGTCGTGCGAGCACTCGATGCAATAATCGTCCTCTCTACGGGAAAGTCTATACCACATCGTTTTGACATTAGCAGGGATAGCCGTTGTAGCCCAATCAGAAAAACCATTGTTGGTCACCACACTTCCCAGATGCTGGAACTCCTCATTTTCGTACTCCACACTACCCTTAAGCCAGTTGTCGCTATCGAGGTAAAGTACGATGCCACATTGGTCAAAACGATGATGGCTTTCCGTGAAATCGGTCTTTACCACAAAACTGAAAAACTTCTCCTCTGTCTCCATCTGGAAAACAGGGGCGTTGTCGTTTCTGAAATGATAATAGGTACGTTGCCAGAGATCTGTGCCCGGTTTGGTGATTACCTCTATGGTATCACCCTTAATGACGCAACTCTCCGGCTGTCGCGTCCATTTGAAATTGCCTATGTCCAGTGTCATAACCTTTTGATTTTGTCCAATGTTCTCTTGGCGTTTGCCGTTGTCTTTGCCCACACATGCTACAAGAAGCGTCAGCATGGCGATGGAAATGACAGTCTTCTTCATTCTTTCCATTTTATTATGATATGTCCAACTATAGCAACAGGGTGATAACAGACGCACAAAACTTGTCTGTTTTTCACTTCTGCTAATACCTCTTCAGTCTATTCATCATAGCCTACCGGTCGCATTTGTTTTTGCGCCTCGCTATATACATAGCCGTAGTCCTTGAGATATTGTTTTATTTCCTGTGGGTCGCGCCCAAAGGCACAGCAGAGAGATTCAAGCGAGTCGTATTCCTCATCCCTCAGAAGCATATTGATGCTCGACACAAGTATGTGTGGGTCTTGTGGCAGATATTCCATAACTCTATGTTTTATTGATTCAACAAATTTTCCATTACCTCAATGGCAGACAAAATGTCATCGTGGAAGCGACGGTGGTTAACCAGAAAGTCATCGTGTCCATCAGACAACAGACCATACAATGTTTTATCCATATCCTGTACGTATGAGGATATAGCATATTCAATGTCGTCTTTTTGCCATTCCATGTTGGAATGTGCATACACACGTTCCTTTTGGTGAAAGAAACTGTATGCTGTTTCTATTGCGTTTTTGTCTATCCTGATGCTCGTACTCATTACACCTTATTATATATTATTTTTTATACTCCATAAGGATGTCACAACGCTCGTAGGCATTGCCCTGCAGTGGTATTTCCACAAAGCCAAGCGACCGATAGATGGCGATGGACGCTTTCAGACGTGTGTTTCCCTCCAGATAATCGTCTCTATATTCTGGCTTGTAGGTTTCGAGCGTACTGTTGTGGGCGAAGAAAACTCGTCGAGCATCTTCCGTGCCAATGGAGCATACCATGACTTCACTTCCAGTTCCGTGGGCGTATGTCCCCCGGGAAAGTGATGACTGACGGCATAGTGTTGCAAGAACAAGGGCTCGAAATGTGCCAGGGTGTCTTGCTCGCCAAAGAGTCCCCACACCCGTTTTTCAGAAACAGGACTGCAATTGTCAAACTGTGAGGCTTCGAGCTCTGCAAACTCTTCTATTAACGCTTCGTCAATGACAAGCCGTTGGTTGCCATCCTTGCGCGGCGCCTTATACTGATGCTCTCCCATGCGTTGTCTGAGGAAGTCTGTCATCATGAAATATGGATTTCCGAGTAGTGCTGGGACACCAACGTCAGGAGCCAGCAGCTGTGCCAGGAACGAGCCGCAGCTGTTGCCGATGAGCAGGTCGGGCTTCTCCTGGCTGATTAGTGTGCGAATGTATCTCAACGCCTCTTTTGGATGAAGAGGCAAGTCGGGCGTCAGCACAACAGCCTGCCCGTCAAAAGCCTCCCTAAGTGCCATCGCCATCGGACAGCTGCCTGTGGCAAAGAAGCCATGTAGAAACAGTATCTTTTTCATTTTAAAAGTCATTCTGTTAATCCTTCTCTTATTCATCCATTATCTCTGAATATTCCGCGGGCTTCACAAAGAGGAACATTGTCATGTGGCGTCCAACTATATGACAAACCTTTTAAATCCTGGCTCATTAATGTCGCGAACGTATCACCATCCCTGCAATACGATGGGCGAACAAAAGGTTGGCTGCCATAAATATGATTCCCACAACTCCGCATATTACCATTTCCATGCCGCTCATGGCATACCAGATACTTTCCAACCCTACATAGGCATAGGGTATCAGAAGCAGGGAAGAAACCACACCAGGCACATATCCTTTCACCATGACAGCCTGCAAGACATGAACCACTAGATGGAAAGAAAAAGCCATGAACAGGGCAGCCCATATTTGGAAGCTGTATTCTCCCTGAACAAGCACGTAGCAGGTGGCTAAGAGAAGAACCACAAGTTCTTCAAGAGCGGCAATGACAAATGACTTTGTACTGATACCGCATAGATAGTCTATCACGGACTTCATCCCAGGAAATCTTCCTGCCAGAGCATCTTTGTGTTTCAGCATCCAGCGATGCTGCACTATAGCCTCTTCTGTGTCATGAAGGATAAAGGCAAGAGGGAGGGGAAGGACAAGATATAATACACTTAACGCACTCATATATATATATTAAGATAATGCAAAGATACACAGAAATCAGAGAATACCACCGCTTTTGACAGAATAATTTTATGTTTTGGACAAATTTGACTATGTTCTGTCCTCTGTATTACCGCCATGGCCTTGAGTTTTGTTCATCCGACATTTCGAGTGATTATCATTTATAGCAGTGTGGTCTGTATTTGTTACCTTCATTGCCGCTAAGGTTATAAATCTTGTCTGTGGCGTATTCATATTTGCGGTTCATGCTATATCTCGAGTGACAATATATTGTTGCGTGGTCTATGCATATATATATAATTGCCGATAAGGTTAATAACCTTAAGGCCGTAAGGTTAATAACCTTTCAGCCGTAAGGTTATTAACCTTATCAGGGTTGCAAACGTATTCATATCCTTTGGCAAACGGTTTCACCCACTTCATTTAATAATATACTTCAAGAATAATATATTATTTCGGTTCGGCCTGTCGCATGTTAACGAGAGTCGGTGCATCCTACACAGATGGAACGATAACAAGGAAAAGTTGTGAGTGAAGTTAGCGGTGCTATCCTTCCTCCACATCATTAAAACAAGGGAAGGCCTCGCCCTTTGTCAGCCATGATAAACCAAAGAGATGCAAGAGGATTATCTCGATTATCATGACGATATAGCCTGGAGCATCACACAAAGAGAGTATGGCAAAGAGAACCTCAAATAGCAGCATGCCTCCACCACAGATGCGGTAAATGCGATTGCGGATAACCTTACGCGATGTCATCACGCCAGCACTCTTAGTGAAAAGGAAATAACTGTTGAACGCAATTAGCAGGAAGAAAAGCGATGCACACCCGTTATGAAGATACTGGGATATCTCAATAGGTATCTGGAAGAATCCGACAGGTGTCCCTTCGGGTATCCATGACACACTGCACGGGAAAAGTACTACGCCCAAACCAAACACGCCACTCATGCTGGTCACCCAGTTGTCCGTCTTATTATACCCTATGTAGGATATAAGTACCAATGATGCGGGACACAACACTCCGACCAAGGCGGGAGACTGATAGTATGTGGCAGATATGCTCCACCACCATTCGGGACTGGGATGAGGCGTCAGACCGGCAGAGAATAATGCCAGCCATGGCAATACAACACCGAGCAAACCGCAGACATTGCGGATGCGCATATACATCTTTCGTTCTTTGCTTTGCATTTCCATAATTAATTGTTTGAGAGATTTTTATAAATTCTGCCCCACTTTAGTTTGATTATTTTTATAAGTTCCTGAGCAACAAAAAGCTCTTGCTTGTGGCAAGTGGCGAAGCCTAGCGCCCAGGATTTTGTCATGTCAGATTTTTCACTTATCTTAGTGTTGTAATTCAAAGCAAGTATAAATCGTAACAAGACATGGCAAAAATAGCAATATAATCCGAGAAACTCACTCCTTTTGGAGGAATATTTTCAATAATGGAGCAATTTGACTCCAGACTCTCATCTGTAATCGACTCAACCCTCGGTATGAGATGCAGGCTGTATGGTTATCAATACAGCGAAATCATCCGTTCGCTTATGAGCGTTTATTTCTGTGGCGGCTTATGCATAGAAGATGTCACCTCTCATCTGATGTACCATCTCTCGCTTCACCCGACACTTCGCACATGTAGTGCCGACACGATTCTCAGCCTGTCTTCATGACGGAAAATTCCTCCTGAACTTCACTGAATGTCACGATGCGGACACTGGTGCAAGCGAACACTCAAGCAACATCAGTACAATAGAGGCAAAGCGCTACAATGCCGGAGCCAAAGACAACTACGAATGTCAGTTGCATGTACGCATCCATTGCGAGAAAGGCGCATTAAGCACCATTGCCTACAGTACAGACGGCACTGTTTTTCACACTCTCCCCACCACCTTCCATGCACGTGTCGGAAAGTGGATAGGTGCAAAGTACGAAGCATTCAGCATTGCTCCTCACGACACAGACAAGGGATGGTGTGACCTGAAACTTCGTTAACAGATACGCCAAAGCATTGACAAAGGGTTAAAAAGAGGACATTACATCTTCTCGAACTTGATTCTTATGCCAACATATGCCATTGCACCGGAGACAGGGCCCCACACCTGCGTGGCATCGAATGTTGAGGACCATGGTTGGTGTGCATTGATTATAGGGGCCCCGACATCGTGCACAGAAAACGTCAACAATGTCTTCTTCATAAACCTGACAGTCAGTACAACAAGTACAGTTGCCACTGTCACCGCCAAGTAGAACGATGCAACTTCCCCCACATCGTCATCGCTACGATGTGAGAGAAGCTCCATACTATCGTCAATCACGACGACAAAAGGGATTACTAACTTTCTTTAATTAATCTAACAAAACTTTCTTTATGATACAATCGAACTTACTAATGTTCGATTTACCATCTCTAACGAAGTAAATTACTTTTTGAAGATATACTGTTTAATCAGTTTCTGGATCCTCTCGGGTGAGGTCTTGGCAGCCTTGCACTTCTCCACTACATGCTGTGTCAGCTCTTCAGGCATATCGACAACCTTCTTCCACTCGTCTATACGGTTGAACCAGTGACCTCTCGATGTTACCTTGTCGACCCACTCGTACTTGATTGCCTTGCGACCCATCTCGCTGTACATGCCGTTCTTGAGTGAATATGTGCCGTACTCATGAGGAAGAATGACATAGTTGCCCTGCTTGTCCTTAACGATTTCTGCACACGCATACTCGCCATTTGCGCGATAAACCTTAATCTGGTTGTAGTCCTCGTTGATGTGGTTCTTGTTCTCTCCCTCCCACTTCATCGAGGTCATAATCCACACACCAACGATTTCCTTGTCAGCAACCTTTGCCTGAGCGAAAGCTGATGTAGCATTTGCCAAAGAAAGGAACACGAGTGCCACGAATACTGCACATGCCTTTACCGAAACAACGGCTGAAAAATTAAACTTGTTCTTCATAATTGATGAAAATTTGAATTGTAAAGAATCGATTTCCATGTCAGGCAGCAGCAAGTCTGTAACTGCACGTCCCTGAAGGATTTCGACAGCAAAGGTAGAGCACAGCCATTACATTACGAAGAAATCGGGTTTGCAATATGTTGGCAAATGATTTACGAGGTTGTATTTTACTTTGCAAAAGGTTTGCAAAGAGTTTGCAAACCTCTGCCAACGTGCTTATAATGAATAGATAAACTCATCCCAATCCTTACTACTGCCCTTCTTGTCAAAAACTTTAGAATAGAGGCGGCTGCGTATGCTGCTGATACTGCTCTTGTCCTTGCAGAGCACGGTGGCAATGTCCGACGGCGACACGTTCAGCTTGAGAAGCTGGCATACTTGCATCTCTATCTCCGACATGTTTCGCAGTGTAAGCAGCGTGCTGTTAAAACGAGGATACACTCTCTTGAAGTGTTCCTCTATGCCGTTCCAATCGTCCTTGTTCAGGCGCTCTCCCCTTGAAATCTTCTTGCGCAGAGAAAGGTAAAACTCGCTCTGGTGAAAATCATCCTCTACGCTGTTCATCGCCATACGCACAGGCTCAGGCAACGACAGCCTCTCCTGCTCAATAAGTTTCAGTTCGTTCTCGACACGCTTCTTGTTCCTGTAAAGGAAATACACATAGTTCAGGAACATCATAAATGCCACACCAATGAAGATGAGCGTGTATACGAGAGTATGATTTACACTCTTCAGATGACTCTCGGCATACGAGAAGACATATCTATGAGGGGCTCTGGAACCGTCGTTGACATCGTTCCTGACAATATTGGTAATCTCAGCCACTGCCTCGTCACTGTAGGTGGTACAAACCTTCCATGTGTACTTTCGTCCAACCTCCTGAATGACGATGGTAGAGTCGTTGACGACTGTAAGAGGAAAATTGTTATCCTCCTGAAGATAGAGGTAATTATTCTTTCCATGGTCTATCAGGGTGTAGTGCTCCCTAATGCCAGGCACCGCCAACTTTCCACTTGGCGCCACCAGTATGCGGCACTCATAATAGCAACTGTCGTCGTAGATGCGAAGCAAGGTCAAATCGTCCTGATTATACTGATAGGTCTCTCCGTCAGGATAGACTACACATTCCAGCTCCCAGGTTCCATTCAGCACAAAAACCTCTTGTCCCTTGTCTTTGGAACAGGACAAGAGCAGGAATGGCATAATGAATAAAATGATATAAGAGACTCTTCTCATAATATATATAAATAATGTATAGGCGGAACCCAGTTGAAACATCTGCAAAGATAATCATTTTATGCGAATAATGCAGCGTCTCCGAGGCATCTGTTTACAGATATTGCATAAAAAGTTGAGGTAACAATAGACATTATGAACAAAAATTAGTAACTTTGCTCCAGATACATAACTTTATTTTCTAACGAATATTACTTTTAAAGATGATTAGACAAACTCTGACCGGTGCACTGATTCTTGCATCGACACTCAGCGTAAACGCCCAGAAGCCCATGCAGGCTCCACAAGGCGGCAAACAAATCAGTGACGAACTGATTGGTATCTTCTTCGAGGATATCAGCTCCTCTGCCGATGGCGGACTGTATGCAGAGTTGCTGCAGAATGGCTCTTTCGAGTTCAATCTTGCAGAACGTGACGGATGGGGACCAGGCACGGCATGGAGGGTGATACGCCCCGGCCACTCGCTCGGTCTTGCTCAGGCTCTACAGCAGGACCCTATACACCCTAATAACCCCAACTATATGCGTCTGACAACAGAACGCGTGAGAGAGTTTAAGGACTACGACGGATGGAAGGGCTTCGGACTGGAGAATCACGGCTTTGACGGCATCAGCGTGAAGGCGGATGCCTGCTACGACTTCTCGTTCTTCGCACGCAATGTCGATGGCAAGGACAAGCAAGTGAGGGTGTCGCTTGTAGAACCGGGCAAGAAGGGCAAGGTGCTTGCAGATACCGTGCTGACGGTAAATGGCCAGACGTGGACTCCCTATACGGCTACGCTACGTGCCAATGGCGACTGCCGCAATGCGGCCTTGCGCGTGCTGGTGCTTACTCTCGGCGTTATGGATGTCGACCAGCTGTCGCTCATGCCTCAGGATACCTATAAGGGACACGGACTGCGCAGGGACCTGGCTGAGGCTCTTGAGGCTCTTAATCCAAAGTTTTTGCGCTTCCCTGGCGGATGCGTGGTGCATGGTGGTGGCGACGGATTCTGGAACACATATCGCTGGAAGACTACCGTTGGACCAAAGGAGCAGAGGCGACAGCTGAAAAACACATGGGGATATCATCAGTCGATGGGACTGGGTTACTATGAATATTTCCAGATGTGCGAGGACATGAACATGCAGCCTGTGCCAATACTGCCATGCGGAGTGAGCTGCCAGGGTGCCAATGGCGGATGGGATATGTGGCCGACACAGGCACAGGACGTGGTGCCCATGCAGGAGATGGACGAATGGGTGCAGGATGCACTCGACCTCATAGAATGGGCTAACGGCGACGAGAACACCAAGTGGGGTAAGGTGAGGGCTGCTGCCGGACACCCCAAGCCTTTCGGACTGAAATATCTCGGCATAGGCAATGAGGAGAAGATCTCGCCCGAGTTTGTTGAGCGCTTCAAATATATGTACGCTAAGATTACGGCAAAGCATCCCGAGATAGTCATTGTTGGTACGGCAGGCCCTGGCTCTCATCCCGGTAACCCCGACTACGAGGCTGGATGGAAGCTGGCACGCGAGCTGGACATGCCAATCCTGGACGAGCACTACTACGAGAAACACGACTATTTCGAGACCAGCCGACAGTATGACAGCTATCCGCGTGAGGGTAAGACAAAGGTGTATCTCGGCGAGTATGCGTCAAAGGACAAGAAGATGCGTGATGCCCTGGCCGAGGCTCTGTACCTGCTGCACGTGGAGCGCAATGGCGACATTGTCTGCATGACAAGCTACGCACCATTGTTCGCACGCAAAAATGCAACTAACTGGAACCCAGACCTGATATATTTCGACAACGAGCGCCCGTTCCTCACCTGCAGCTACTATGTACAGCAGATGTTCGGACAGTCATCGGGCAACTACTACTATGGCGACTGCGTGACTTTCGAGGGTGAGAAGACCAACATGCAGGAACAGTCGGTAGTGCTCAACACCAAGACGCGCCAGCTGTTTGTTAAGGTGTGCAACGCGGCCGCCGACGCACGAAAGGTGAACATCGACCTCTCACGCTTCTCTGGACTGAAGAAGAATGCCGTTAAGACCACTCTTGCCGGTGAGCCTGACCAAGAGAACAACTTTGACGCACAGCCTGTAGCCCCCGTAAGGGAGAACGTGAAGGTAAGCAAGAAGATGACGGTGGATATGCAGCCCCATTCCTTCGTGATGTACACCATACAGCTATAATTGAACACAGTAGTTTAAACATATGCGTCCCGTCGTGTAGGCACGACGGGACGCATAAGTTTTGAGTAACCGTTTGTTTATTCTGCGGAAGCCTTATTCCGCTTTTAGGCAAATGATGTCGCCAGCGGCGGATGTTGGGATAGAGAAGCTGCCATCGCCATTGTCGGTAATACCGACCTCGGTTCCGTTGACAGTAGCAGAGAGCGACGCATCGGCAGGCAGCAGTCCTACCGTCACGGTGAGTGGCATTCCCTGATGGTTGACTATCCTTGCGCGAGTGAACTTGCAATCCTTCCACTCCTGGTCTACAGTGAAGTCACCCACCGCTTTCAGTCCCCTGATGCTTCCGCCTGTCCATGCCGATGGCAGTGCCGGCAGAAGATGCACGTTGCCGTCATAGCTCTGCAGGAGCATTTCGGCCACGCCTGAGGTATATCCGAAGTTGCCGTCTATCTGGAATGGTGAATGGGCGTCCCACAGGTTGTAATAGCATCCACCCTGTCCAGCCATGGCGATGACATAGCTTTGGCTGTGCTTGAGCATGAGCGCAAATATCTCACGTGCCTCGTTGCCCATGAGTGCCCTTGCAAGGAGGTTTACCTTCCATCCTCCCGACCATCCTGTAACGTCAGTGGCATTGCGCACGAGCAACGAGTTGACAGCTGCGTTAAAGAGATGTTTCCCGTTAGCATCATTGGCAAAGCCAGATACCTGGCCGTAGGGGAACAAGGCCATGAGGTGGCTCAGGTGACGGTGGCTGCTTGCATCGTTCTGCGAGTTAAGACTTAGCTCTGCCCATTCTTTCAGGCATGTCTTTCCGTTGTATTCCTCGGTGTGCAGCCCACGGTCAAGCACATTCCAGAAGTCGCGCATCTCCTGTAGCTCATCCTCCGCCACAGGTGACTCCTTGCCCAGAGCCTCGGATCCCTTTATGACGCTGCTTACCACCTCTGCTGTGTTCTGTTGTGCAAATGCAGTGGAATATCCCGCAGGACCATGCTCTGGAGAATACTCATCTGCCACAAACCACGTGCCGTTATCAGCCTTGGTGCTGATATCCTTCAGGAACTGGGCCGAAGCGAGCATTGCCGGCAGCGCACGCTTTAGGAAGTCACGGTCCAGGGTATAGCGGTAATGCTGCCACAGATGCGAGCAGTTCCATGCCGCCAGAGTCTTTATCTTGTCCCACTTCCATTGCGACGTGCCTCCAAAGATGTTGGTCTCCGTGGGCACCATCCATCCACGGGCACCACTCTTGTACCGCTGTGCCACCGTGTGGAAGTTGTAGCTGTCACCGGCAAGGGTGATGATGTTGTTCAGGAATGGCAGGTGCATGGAGCTGAGATTGGTAGTCTCTGCTGGCCAGTAGTTCATCTGTACATTGACATCCGTGTGGATGTCGCAGTGCCAGAAGCGGGTATTGGAGTCGTTGTTCCAAATGCCCTGCAAGTTTGCTGGCACATTAATCAGTACATTGTTGCAGCTGACCATCAGGTAGCGTCCGTATTGGAAGTACAGCTGTTCGAGGAACAGCCCGTCAGCCTTTGTCCTGTTGTCGGCATTGGCGTAATTGTCTACCAGCGCCTTTGTTGTCATTGTGCTGGCGGCATCGCCCAGTTGCAGCTGCACACGTCCCATGAGTTCCGAGAACTGTCCCACATGGTCATGGTGTACTTTCTCCCATCCGTCCGCACATGCGGTGTCGAGTAATTTGCTGTTGCTGGCAGCTATTTGCCCGCGTGTGCCGTTGACAAACGAAGGAGTACTGTCGTCGAAATTGGTGGCTACGGTCATAAAGAGAGTGACATCAGTGGCGCCATGGACCTCGATGCCCTGCTCAGATGTGGTCACTGTTCCGTCTGCTGCAACAACTCTCATCTCGGTACTGTAACAGACGCATTTAAGTTGTCCGCCAAAGGTTGCACGGCCAGCGTTGTAAGTAACCTCCGATGCCCCGATACTGGCATCAGGGTCATAGGAGAACCGCAGGTGCAGCCGGTCCTTACCCTCAGCCTCATAGTGGGCAGCCATGACGCGATGGGGAGCCGACACTAAATAGCGGCGCGTGAAGAGTGTATTGTCAGCGTTGCTGAAGCTCACGCCTGCCACTCCCTGCTCAATATCCAGGAAACGCACGTAATTGTTGATAGGTCTGGTATCGTCAGCGACAGTTGCCATCCCGCTTATGTCATCAACCAATATCTTGCCCAGACAGGCGTATATGCCATGTTCACCCCAGTCAGTCGGAGAACCATTGTACAGGGTTTTTTCATTAAGAATTATCTCGTCCTGCCGCACGCCACCAAGAAGCGTGGCACCAATCTGGCCGTTGCCGATAGGCAAGCCGTATTCCATCCATGGATTTTTGGAGCCGGAGGTGGTAGAGGGAAAGTCATACCACAGGCAGAGGTTGCTGACATCTGATGGGCGTGTACCGCCATTAACCTTATAGTATTCCACTCTGGGGGCCGATGACATACTTTGGTCATTAGCGGCTTCTGTTGTCCCCATGTCTGCAAGACACAGGAACGAAGCGAATGCCATATGGAAAAAACTGTTCGTCATTATGCTCATATATAAAAATGTTGTTATATTGGTGGTTTCGCTATATTCCTACATCCAGTCAGTCGTTGGTGTAGTGTATGCGGAAGTTGATGGGCATTTCGTATTCCACCCTGACGGGCGTGCCGTAGCGGAGGCCGGGTTCCCAGTTGGGCATTTCCTCTATCACCCTGGTGGCTTCCTTGGCAAAGGCGTCGAGTGCCTTCTGCCTGACGACGTTCTGCTCGTCGCCCTGCAGCTTGCGGAATGGCAGCTTGTCCTCAACGGTGATACGGTTGTCCTTCACGGTGACATTAGATATGGAGCCGTCACGCTCTATGGTGAACCTCATGGTGGTGACACCCTCCAGACCGTAGTTGTTGGCTTCGCGTGGATAGTCAATCTTGTGCGAGAGATAATATCGCAGGTTGCGCTCACCACCCTGAAAGCGAGGATTGCGCGACCGCTTGTTCTTCGGTATGCTCAGCTTGGCGTAGTTGAGGTATTTCAGCCTTTCGGCCAGCTTCTCCACCTTTACTGTGCGCAGCATAACCCTTCCCTCGGGACTTACGAGGTACATGGCGGGTATCCATTTGATGCCGAAGAGGCTGTATGTCTGAGTCTCTCTCATTTTCTTCAGCTCCGACACCTGCAGCCCGAGCATCTTGTTGTCCTCTATGTATTTCTGCCATACGGCCTTGTCGGTATCGTAGGATATGTGTATGAACACCACGCTGTCGGAGGAGTATACGTACGACAGCTCGTTCATGGCCGGCATGTCCTTGCGGCAGTCCGGACACCATGAAGCCCAGAAGTGGAGCACCACGTAGCGGCCTCTTAGTGAGCTGAGGCTGATGTTGTGAATGCTGTCTATGACGATGTCGGGCACCATTGTGCCTATGGACAGCATTGATGGAGTGTAGAGAGAATCTGTGTCCTCGGCCTTGGCTGAGGATGCCGTGACTATTAGCATGGCGAGAGTAATGAGCAGTTGTTTCATAATGGTTGTCAGTTTACGTTCCTGTCTACCCTCAGCGTCTGGTGGCAGTATTCCACCACCGCCTGCCTGTGGGTGACGAATATTATTGTTTTGTCGTTGTCGGAGAGAATGTTCCTGAGCAGGTCGCGCTCAGTGTCGGTGTCGAGTGCGCTTGTAGACTCGTCGAAAATCATAATTGGCCTGTTGCGCAGCAGTGCCCTTGCTATGGCAATACGCTGTGCCTGTCCCTCGCTGAGTCCTCCTCCCTTCTCGCTGCATGTGGTGTCGATACCATCGGGCAGCTCGTAGACAAATCCGGCGCAGCTCTTGTCGAGTGCCTCTGCCATCTCGGCTTCCGTAGCATCGGGCTTGCCTAGCAGCAGGTTGTCGCGTATGGTACCGCTCATGAGCGTGTTGCCCTGCGGCACGTAGACGAGGTTGCAGCGGTGGCGTGGCGTTATGGTGCTGGCGTTGCTGCCGTCGTAGATAACTACCTGTCCCTGTTGCGGACGGAGCAGTGCGAGAATGAGCCTTACGATGGTGGTCTTGCCGCCGCCCGTCTCGCCGAGCACCGCCGTGCATGTGCCTGGCTTGAAGTCGAAGTACATGTTGTCGATAACGTTATGGTTGCTGTCATCGTAGGCATAGGTAATATTCTCAAGCCTTATTCCGCACGGCTTTCCCATGTATAGCGGCTCTCCCTGCTCCTCAAGCGGCTCGTCCTCCAGTTCCATCAGCCTCTCTGCTGAGGTGAGCACAGAGACGAATGCCGGTACCAGCTTTGTGAGGTTGCGTGCGGGCCCCTGTATCTTGTTGACGAGTTGCAGGAATGCCGTCATGCCTCCAAAGGTCAGCGTGTGTTCGGACATACGTATGGCAGCCCAAAGGAAGGCAACGAGATATCCGGCCGAGAACCCGACGTTGAGAATCAGGTTGCTGACCACGGAGAAGGCGGTGCGCTTAGTCACATGCTGCCGCAGTTCCGTCTGTGTGGAGCCTAGCTTGCCCACCATGGTGCTGTCGCCCTCAAGAGTCTTTATGAGCATGCGGTTTTGTATGGTCTCCTGCAGTACGCTCTGCACCTTGGAGTCGGAGTCGCGCACCTTGCGAGTGAGCTTCCGCATCTGTCTCACGTAAACCTTGCTTAGGAGTATGAACACAGGGATGATGGCGACGACGATGATGGCCAGCAGGCGGTCCATGGAGAATAGGTACAGAAAGGCACCTATGAACATTGCCAGGACAGACAGTGTGCTGGGAATGGTCTCGGCCAGGAAGTTTACCACTACGTTGACATCCGTCTCAAGCCTGTTGAGCACGTCGCCCGAATGTCGCGCCTCCCTTCCGTGCCACTCGGATCGAAGCATACGGTCGAGCAGTTCACGTTGCATGCGGTTCTGTGCCTTGATGCCAAGCAGGTTTCTCACCCATATCGAGCTGATGCTCAGGGCGAAGTCGGCGAGAATGAGTAGTCCGAACAGTCCCACCGACAGCAGTATGGAGCCAGGCACCGTACCTGCCGCCACGTCGATGGCGTGCTTCACAGCCCATACCTGTCCGAGGCTTACGGCCACGTCGCCCAGTCCTATTACTGCATTGAGCGTTGCCTGCAGCCTGTTGGCATGCCATGCCCTCCACAGCCACCCTACGATGTCGGCGATATCATAGCGTGGCTGCGTGGCCGATGGTCTAAGCTTCAAGAGAAGCCAGCCCAGGCCGTTGCGTAGTGGTGATACTAATGCTGTCACTCTCTCTGGTCGGCTCCCCACATCATTTTCTCTCTGAGCGTGGAGAAATACCTTTGGTTATGGCGTTTGACAATGCGTATGCTATGAGGTGCTTTCCTTATGGTGAGCGTCGTGCCCTCGCGCAGCTTCTCGCTCCTGCCGTCTATGGCAACGAGGAAGTTGTGGCTGCGGCTCCCTACCGACAGCTGTATGACATTGTCATCATTGATGGCTATGGGGCGTATGTTCAGACTGTGTGGCGCAACAGGCGTGAGGCACAGTATGCCCGCCTGAGGCACGATGATTGGACCGCCGTTCGACAGACTGTAGGCTGTGGAACCAGTCGGGGTAGAGACAATCAGTCCGTCGGCCTGGTAGGTCACGAGGTATTCGCCATTGATGCTGGCACGTATGGAAATCATCGAGGCGTTGTCGCGCTTCAGCACCGCAATGTCGTTCAGTGCGAAGGGATTGCCCTCTATGGGCTCGCCGTCGGCCTCCACCTGTATCACGGCGTGCTCCTCTATGGCAATATTGCCACTGTATATCTCGTCGAGAGCCTGGTCTGCCTCACTCGGCAGGATGCTTGCCAGAAAGCCCAGCCTTCCCATGTTGACACCGATGATGGGTGTGCCCTTTGCGCCAACTTTGCTGGCAGCCTTCAGGAACGTACCGTCACCGCCAAGCGAGATGACGTAGTCGACGTCGAAGTTGTAGCCGTCGAAGATGCCCGTCACCGAGATGGGCATATGCTGCACGTTCACGAGGAAGTTGTAGAACGGGCGGTCCATGTAGGTCTCGGCTCCCCTGGCAGCGAGAAATGCCAGTATCTTCTCTATGGAGGCCGACTTCTTGGCTTGGTATTCATTGCCGAAGATGGCAAATCGAAGTGTCTGTTGTGTCATGCCGTGAGTATTGCAATTTTCTGCAAAGATAGCAAAAAATCCCTCTACACTGACAAGTAAACGCAAGTTTTTTACTATCTTTGCATCACGACAACAATTCAGTAAGCTATTATGATATACCAATTTCTCGCCAACGGCTTCGAGGACATCGAGGCTCTGGCACCAGTTGACATCCTCCGCAGGGGAGGTCTCGAAGTGAGGACAGTGAGCATAACAGGCTCGGAGTTTGTGGAGTCAGCGCATGGCGTGACGGTGAGGGCCGACGTGACCTTTGAGGATGCTGGCGACTTTGCCGATGCCGACATGCTGCTGCTGCCTGGAGGCATGCCTGGCTCAATGAACCTGAAGCTGCACGAGGGCGTCAGGGCAGCGTTGCTCGCACAGGCCGGTAGGGGAGGACGTATCGGAGCTATCTGCGCCGCGCCTATGGTGCTCGGCTCGCTCGGACTCCTTGATGGCAGAAAGGCAACATGCTACCCTGGCTTTGAGAGCCACCTCACAGGTGCCGACTATACCGCCGAGCTCGTTACTGTCGATGGCAACATCGTCACAGGCAAAGGTCCGGCAGCGGCATTCCCATACGCATACACCATTCTCTCGCTCTTCGTTGACGACGAGACCGTGAAGGGCATCAAGGAAGGCATGATGTACGTTTAATGCGCAAAAACCATTCATGTATCAGTAAATCAACATGGACTACATTATAATAGTAGCCGGAGGCAAGGGGCAACGCATGGGAACCGATATTCCCAAGCAGTTCCTTGAGCTGGCCGGCCAGCCCATTCTCATGCGCACCATTCAGCGCTTTGCCGACTACGACCCCGCCATGCAGATAATACTCGTGCTCCCACGCGAGCAGCAGGACTATTGGCGGACGCTGTGTGAGAAGCACGATTTCGCCGTTCCGCACACCATTGTCGATGGCGGTGCCACACGGTTTGAGTCATCTCGCAACGGTATCATGGCCATTCCTTCAGATGTGACAGACGGAGTGGTGGGCATACACGACGGCGTGCGTCCCTTCGTCTCGGCAGAGGTGATAGAACGATGCTTCGAGACCGCCCGCGAGGAGTTCGCGGCCATTCCCGTCATGCCCGTTGTCGAGACGCTGAGGTATGTCGACCGTCACGGCGGAGGACATAACGTCATGCGTGAGGACTACAAGGTGGTGCAGACACCACAGACCTTCGACCTTACACTGCTGCGCAAGGCTTTTGAGCAGCCATACCAGGATAATTTCACTGACGACGCGTCGGTGGTAGAGAATCTGGGATGCACCGTGCAGACGGTAGAGGGCAACAGGGAGAACATCAAGATTACGACACCATTTGACTTGAAGGTAGGCGAGCTGCTGTGTTAGACATTCTCGAACAAGACGTAATGTTTCTGCAAGGCGTAGGGCCAAGGCGAAAGGAGATACTGAGCAAGGAGCTCGGCATCAGCACATGGCGTGACCTGCTCGAATACTATCCATATAAGTATGTGGACAGGAGCAAGGTATACAATATCTGCGACCTGAGGGGCGACATGCCTTTCGTGCAGGTGATGGGGCGCATACTCAGTTTCGAGGAGTTCCCCATGCAGGCGCGCAAGGTGCGCATAGTTGCTCATGTCTCCGATGGCACTGGCGTTTGCGACATTGTCTGGTTCAATGGCTCCAAATACATATATAATAATTATAAGGTGGGCGAGCGGTATGTCATCTTCGGCAAGCCTGCACCTTATGGCGGACGCTATCAGTTCAGTCATCCCGATATGGACAAGGCTGACGACGTGCAGCTCTCTGAGATGGGCATGCAGCCACACTATGTCACCACAGACAAGATGAAGAAGACGGGGTTGATGTCGAACGCCATTGCCAAGCTGCAGGCTACGCTGGCCACGAAGCTGCCGTCGCCAATGCCCGAGACGCTGCCCCCCGACATGACTGCCAGGCTGCACCTTGCCCCGCGCGATGAGGCCCTGCGGCTAATCCATCACCCCAAGACCCTCACCGATGTCCAGCGTGCAACCCTTAGGCTAAAGTTCGAGGAGTTGTTCTACGTGCAGCTAAACATCCTGCGCTACGCCAATGACAACAGGCGGAAGTACCGCGGATATGTGTTCCAGAAGGTCGGGTCGCTCTTCAACGACTTCTACAGCCTTCACCTGCCCTTCGAGCTTACCGATGCGCAGAAGAGGGTGATGCGCGAGATAAGGGCCGACATGAAAACTGGCCGGCAGATGAACAGGCTGCTGCAGGGCGATGTCGGCTCGGGTAAGACACTTGTGGCCCTGATGACGATGCTTATAGCCCTCGACAATGGTTTCCAGGCATGTATGATGGCACCCACCGAGATACTTGCCGAGCAGCATTTCGCCACCATCCGCGAGTTTCTTGGCTCGATGGACGTAAGGGTGGAGCTGCTCACGGGTACTGTGAAGGGAAAACGGCGCAAGGAGGTGCTGGAGAGCCTCGCTGCTGGTGATGTAGACATCCTCGTGGGTACTCACGCCATAATCGAGGACCCTGTGATGTTCTCGCATCTCGGAGTGGCAATCGTAGACGAGCAGCACCGCTTCGGTGTAGCACAGAGAGCAAAACTTTGGTCAAAGAGCGATAATCCTCCCCACATTCTCGTCATGACAGCGACGCCTATACCGCGCACATTGGCCATGACCATCTATGGCGACCTCGACGTGAGCGTCATCGACCAGCTGCCGCCAGGCAGAAAGCCCATACAGACCATACACAAGTTCGACAGTCAGACTACCAGTCTCTACGAAGGCATACGCAAGCAGATAGCCCAAGGAAGACAGGTGTACATAGTGTTCCCGCTAATCAAGGAGAGCGAGAAGTCGGACCTGAAAAACCTTGAGGACGGCTACGAGACTCTCTGCCAGGCATTCCCCGACTGCAGGCTTAGCAAGGTTCATGGCAAGATGAAGCCGGCAGAGAAAGAGGCCGAGATGCAGAATTTTGTAAGCGGCACTACCCAGATACTCGTTGCCACCACTGTCATCGAGGTTGGAGTGAACGTGCCTAATGCGTCGGTGATGGTGATACTCGACGCACAGCGGTTCGGCCTCTCACAACTGCACCAGCTGCGCGGAAGGGTAGGGCGTGGGGCAAAGCAGAGCTACTGCATACTCGTAACCCCATATACCCTCACCACCGAGACACGCAAGCGCATCGACATCATGTGCTCCACCAACGACGGCTTTCAGATTGCTGAGGCCGACCTCAAGCTCAGAGGGCCGGGCGACCTGGAGGGCACACAGCAGAGCGGAATGGCATTCGATCTGAAAATTGCCGATATCGCACGCGACGGACAGATAGTTCAGATGGCACGCGATGAGGCACAGCGCGTCATAGACACCGACCCCCATTACGAGAAGCCCGAATGCGCAATCTTCTGGAACAGACTCAGGGAGATAAGGCAAACAAATGTTAATTGGGGAGCCATCAGCTGACATAGTCTTCATGATATTTCTTGATGTATGTCAAGACAACGCGAAGTGCCGTCTATACGAGCATTGCCGAAGTTTTAACAGTGGCTGACACCCCGTTTTGCAAACACTATATAGCAAACGGCGGTGTGTTAAAAGATGAATAAAAACTGTTAATCGTGCAACTTCTTTGCAAATATTTTACTAACTTTGCAAAGTCTTTGAAAATCAAATGACATAACCTTCGATACTCCGCAAGGGAGTGCGTTAGGTTGATGGGCAGGCGTAAAGCAGTATTTACCGGTTGGTAACAATCATAATCCTTCAGCCCCCAACAACATAAGGCACGCACCGGACGGATAGAAACTTATTACGGACACGCGGGGCACGGATACTACTGCCGGACCCATCGCAACCCGAAAACAAAAATTGACATGAACTTCAAAAGACTGATAAAAGCATTCGCACTACCATTGCTGCTGGCTATGTCGGCAGAGCCTGTCGTGGCACAGGACCTGCTCGCCCGACAGGCACCAGTTGACCGCAAGGCACGCAAACTCGACACGCTGGCACTTCAGAACATCATCTACAGAGAGAACCTTGAGTCTCCGGCCTCCGAGCTCTACGAGGACTGGAACAACACATACGCACACAAGGCTACCGAGGTGCCCGACTCTTTCCGCATCAACCTCAAGCATTTCTGCATGCCCACGCAGAGCAGGGTGGTGACGAGCAATTTCGGACCACGATGGGGAAGACAGCACAAGGGACTTGACATAAAGGTTTATATCGGCGATACCATCAGGGCAGCATTCTCAGGAAAAGTACGCATCGTAAGATACGAGGCTGCTGGCTATGGCAAGTATATCGTCATCAGACACCCCAACGGACTGGAGACCATCTACGGCCACTTGTCGAAGCAACTCGTTGACGAGAACCAGGAGGTAAGGGCCGGTGACGTCATCGGACTTGGCGGCAACACAGGAAGGAGCACGGGCTCGCATCTTCACTTCGAGACCAGGCTCTGCGGAGTGGCCCTTAATCCTGCGCTGATGTTCGACTTCAGAAACCAGGACGTCACAGGCGACTTCTACACCTATAATAAGCGCACTTATGACAGGGAATCACGTGAGGCTACAGCCGCAAGAGGAAAAATCGGCAACGGAGGATATACCCGTGACGAGGTTCTGGGTGGCACAGGCTCTGACAACATCCTTGCACAGACTGGTGCTGCTGAGGCTGAGAAGCTCTATCACAAGGTTCAGTCTGGAGAGACCCTCTCGTCAATTGCTGCTAAGCGTGGCGTAACCATCGACCAGCTCTGCCGCCTGAACCACATAAGGAAAAACATGAAGATTAAGAAAGGCATGATCCTAAGATATTCATAACCCTGTACGCGCTGTTGAAGCGAATTTATAAATTTCCAAAGAATCACAAATAATTAGGATATTTCCAAAGAAAATCCCTGGAGCGGCTGCTCCAGGGATTTGTGTTTCCATGCTTTTATGGATAGGGAGTATATATGTTTGAGTTGTTATCATGCAGTCATGAAATGCGCGCCATAAAAAAAGTGGGTTACCACATCTGCCAATCCGCTACTTAGGCCCTGAGAAGCCTTCCCTTGAACTGACAGAGTGATACCCACATCGTATGTGTAGTGTACCTATAAAGTGTGCGTGAGGACATGGTGAGTCCTCGCAGCACACCCCGGGATACAGTTATAGCATACCCGTAAGCATTCACTATAGACCTTATCCGTGGGAATATTGAGTTTCTCAGGTTCAAGCAGCCCGGAACAGATCGTTTGTGACGCGTTTCTCAAAATTCATTGTCCGCCACCGATTGTAGGCATATGTCTTAGCCTCATGGCAAGCGGATTGTGCAAAGGTAATTGTTTTATCCGAATTGACGAAAGAAAGGTAAGAAAAAAAGTAGGTATTATTCTTTTATCTGATTTTTTGTACTATCTTTGCATAGACATTCTGCAAATGTAGTGACCCTAAACAGATAGTTATGCGAGAAGCTATATATTCCGGAGACATCCGTGCCGTGGTGTTCGATGCCGACGATACATTGTGGGACTGCCAGTCTCACTTCGAGAGTGTGCAGGACCGTTACGGCCGTCTGCTGTCTTCCTACGGTCTTGCTCCTGAGTGTGTAGGCGAAAGCCTGTTTACCACCGAATGCCGCAACATGCCGTTGTTGGGCTATGGTGTGAAGGCGTTTACTATTTCCCTCATTGAGAATGCGTGTGCAATGACGCATGGCACCATAAGCGGTTCCGACATCAAGGAGATAATAGATATGGGGCGTAGTCTGTTGACATTCGAGGTGCGTCCGTTTGCTGGTATCTGCGACACGTTGTCGTGGTTGTCCCGGATAGATGGTGTCAGGGTTGCGCTGTTCACAAAAGGAGAATTGCTTGACCAGCAGTCGAAACTTGCGCGCTCGGGCTTGAGTGGTTATTTTGATGTTGTCGATATCGTTAGTGATAAGACACCGCAAGCCGTGCTCTCCTTGTGTCAGCGAATGAATGTAGAGCCATGCCGGACGCTCGTTGTCGGCAACTCCTTCAAGAGCGATGTGCTCCCCGCTATTGAGGCTGGAGCAAAGGCGGCATACGTGCCGTCGCAATATCTGTGGCAGTATGAGTCGGCAGAAGAGTTTGAGCATCCAGAAGTGAGGACTTACCGAAGCGTGGCTGAGATATTCGGGGTGACTTATTAGCGGGCTATTGGGTGATAGAGAAATCGGGTGCTCCCATTATCGGAATAATAATAACTTAACAATATATATTTATGAGAAAACTAATTACTACATGCTGCCTGTTTCTGTCGGTTATGGCGGCATTGGCACAGGACGAGATGAGCACGTTCCGCACCTGGGCGCTCACGCCGCCTATGGGTTGGAACTCTTGGGACTGTTACTATTCGTCAGTAACCGAGAAGGAAGTGATGCAGAATGCCCGGTATCTTGTCGACAACGGCTTGGCAGAGCGTGGCTGGCAGTATGTGGTCATAGACATCCGCTGGTATTGCAACCATCCCTCGCTTGGTGGTGGACAGTATAACGAAACAGGCACTCAGGGATATGTCCTCGATGATTATGGCCGTTACCTGCCCTCGCCCAGCCGGTTCCCCTCTGCCATGCAGGATGGTGTGAATTGTGGCTTCAAGGCCATCGGCGACAGCCTCCATGCCATGGGACTGAAGTTCGGCATACACATCATGCGAGGCCTGCCGAAGGCCGTTGTCGGCTCTGCGTACAAGCTGAAGGGTGCTGAGCAGACGGCATGGAGCAGTGTATACACCAGTACTGTTCCGGCCTGCACTTGGCTAAAGGATAACCTTACAATCCGCGACAACGAGTATGGACAGCTGTACTACAACAGCATCATGGACCTCTACGCCTCGTGGGGTGTCGACTTCATCAAGGTCGACGACCTCTCGCGTCCGTTCCATGCCGACGAGCTGCGTATGATCAGAAAGGCTATAGACCAGACAGGCCGTCCGATAGTATTGTCGATAAGCCCTGGCAAGACCATGTACCAGTATGCCACCGACTGCCTTGAGAATGCCAATATGTGGCGTATGATGGATGACCTGTGGGACAACTGGAGCCATGTGGATGCCGTCTTCAACGAGGCCAAGGCGTGGGCACCTTACTACCGTCCCGGAAACTATGCTGACTGCGACATGTTGCCGCTGGGACAGATTGCCATGACCATAGGCGACCCGGGATATACCTCGGCGCAGAGTGGCCGTTGGACAAACCTGACTCAGGACGAGCAATACACGCTGATGACGCTCTGGGGAATATGCCACTCGCCACTGTTCTTTGGCGGTGAGATGACGAAGAATGATGACTTCACGCTGTCGCTCCTCACCAATGATGAGTACCTATACATGCACGCTTATGGAGAAAATGCACATGAGGTGATGTGCGATGAGGACCGTGGACAGGTGGCATGGACATCGGAAGACCCTGCTACCAACAACAGGTATCTGGCACTTTTCCAGCGTGACAACAACAGATGGGTGGTTGGAGCCAAGGCACTATACAAATCGGAAACCGTAGCGTATACCACCGACGGTCATGCCGTCGATGTTGATATAGAGTGGCCTGAGGGCAGCAAGACCCTTGTGCTGGTAGTCGATGATGCAGGCGATAACTACAATTACGATCATGCCGACTGGATTAATCCCACGCTGGTGCTCAGAGACGGTACCGAGGTGGACCTCACGGGCACCTATCGCAGCCGTGTGTATACCAACTCCTACTTCAACAGAGTATACGAGAACAAGAATGTTGAAAGTGGAGGAAAGATGAAGGTATTGGGAACGACATATGACCGCGGCTTCTCTACCGATGCCAATGCTGCCATCTTCTTTACCATCCCCGAGGATATGGATGTTGTAAGATTTAAGGCTATGGCAGCCGCTGACGACTCTGGCATCAATCAGACTGGCTCCACAACGAGCATCCGCTTCATGGTCTTCGACAGCAACCCTCTTACTGCCGAGCAGGATGACTATGCCGCCCGGACGGGACTTATCTCAAGGTCTGGGACGAAGAGTGCCATGGTAGATGCCGACATAACAGGTGCCGACCAGCTCCGCATAGTTGTGAGCAACTGTGGGGACGGCTTTGCATACGATAGGGCCGATATCGTCAACCCGGTACTTGTGGATGCCGAAGGCAACGAGACCAAACTGACAACGCTGAAGCCAACGTCGTACACCTCAGAGTGGGGAACGCTGCACACCAATGCCAATGTAGAGGGTGGGCCGCTGAAGATTGAGGGTAAGACCTATTCAAACGGCTTGGGTGCCAACGCGCAATGTACCATCATCTACGACTTGCCTCAAGGGCACAATTTCGTTAGGTTCAAGGCTCTCTGTGGCTACGACTCCAGCTGTGACACCGATAATACATCGTCATCGGGCACGACAATGGAATTCATAATATATGCTGACAGGAGCAACGATGACTTTGCGTTCGACCTTACGCTGTTGGGATATGGCGCAGGAGAGTCAGTGCCTGTATATGATGTATGGAGTGGCGAGTCGCTTGGCACGTTTACTGGTACCATCAATACTACGGTCCGCAGTCATGGTGCCCGTCTGCTGAGGATTGGCAATGAGATACCGGCTGGTATCCGTCTTCCGCAGACTTCCGCTTCTACGGCAGGAAAGACCACTGCTGACGATGGATGGTATAACTTGCAGGGAGTGAAAACCGACAGCCCTAAAAGTGGTATATATATAAGGAATGGTAAGAAGATTATTAAATAACAATGACGCAGGAAAACCCTTATATAATACAGTTCCCCGACCTGATGAGGGGAAAGAAGATAATGTATATCCACGGCTTTGGCTCGTCAGCCCAGTCTGGAACGGTGAAGCGCATCAAGGATGCGCTTCCCAATGCCGTGGTGATAGCCTACGACATGCCGCTGCATCCGGCCGATGCCATGGCTCTGCTGCATGATGTGTGCGAAAGGGAAAAGCCCGACCTCATCATAGGAACCTCTATGGGTGGCATGTATGCCGAGATGCTCTATGGCATCGACCGCATATGCGTGAACCCGGCTTTCCAGATGTTCGAGACGATGAAGGAGCATGGCATGACGGGAAAGCAGCTGTGGCAGAACCCGCGTGCCGATGGTGAGACGGAGTTTATCGTGACAAAGGCTCTTGAGAAGGAATATCGTGACGTGTGCATGAAGTGTTTCGAGCATGCCGCCGAGGACAACGACCATGTATACGGGCTGTTTGGCGACAACGACCCCGTAGTGCATACTTTCGGCCTGTTCTGTGAGCATTATACCCAGGCCATGCATTTCCATGGCGAGCACCGCATGGATGACAGCGCCTTCCTGCATGGTGTGGTGCCGGTGATAAGATGGATTAGCGACAAGCAGGAGGGTAGGGAACGCCCGTGCCTGTACATTGCCGCCGACACCCTGAAAGACAGTTTTGGACGCCCTAAGTCGAGCATGGTGAAAACATACGAGCAGCTCATAGAGACCTTTGATGTCAGAATAGTGGCTCCATGTCCTACCAACCGCCATCAGGACATTGAGGCAATGATGACGTGGGCGGAGGAATATCTCTCCACCCCTGCCCACGACCGGGTGATATTCACCAATCAGCCCCAGAACCTCATTGGCGACTACCTCATAAGTGCAGCTCCGTGCGACAACTTCATGGGAACGGTGATAGAGTTTGGCAGTGACACGTTCAAGACATGGGAGGACATAAAGGTGTTCTTCAGCCGGATAGTCAATACTCCGTCTTGACGGTAGACTCACGCCACATCCTGAATGCTTCCTGAGCCTCCTCGGGCAGCAGCGCCTCCATCTGCTTGGAGCGTTCGGCCGGATTTAGTGCCAGCTCCTGGTAGATGAAATCGTCATCAAACCCTATTGCCGCAGCATCCTTGCGGTTGTTGCCATAGAATATTCTGTCGAGGCGTGCCCAATAAATGGCGCCAAGGCACATGGGACAGGGCTCGCACGAGGTGTAGATGTCGTAGCCAGAGAGATTGAATGACCCGAGCTTGGCGGCTGCTTTCCTAATGCAGTTCACCTCAGCGTGTGCCGTAGGGTCGTGGTCGATGGTTACGGAATTGGATGCCTCGGCAATGATTTCTCCATCCTTGGATGCTATGACGGCTCCGAAGGGGCCGCCCCCGGAGCGCACGCTGTCCTCGCTCAAGGCGATAGCTCTGCGCATGAGTTGTTCTTTGTCCATGATTTCTGTGTGTTATGTATCCTTTGTTATGGGGACAAAAATAACGAAAAAGTGGCAAACAACTCTGAGTCCTTTATAATCTTTAACGTGATTTTTACCACTTAACATCAATGTCTCATAAAACACGACGATACACCACTTCTGACGAGCTATATGGAAGAGTAGTGACGATACTCGACACAGCGTCTTCCGACAAGTCCGCTGCATACCGTATGATGCATGAGGCCCTGCTGCTGGTGTGCCAGGAGGGCACGGTTGGTTGTGGGCAGTCGTTCGGCAACCTGTTCTCGCAGGTAGACTATCTGTGCCGTAAACTGTCTATCCAGCGTGCCGACGCTGTAGCCATGCAGCGTATGCGCCGCAATACCAACCATCCGTCTGAGGCTGCAAATGTTGGCGATGATTGCAGAGCCCTTTCGGTGCTTGTCTCTGCAGTCTTTGGCGATGCCATACCATCATATCTTACTCCGCGCCTGCCGAGAGTATATAGTAACGTGAAGTCTGTCGCGGCTATTGACTATCGCAAGCTCCGTTGTGTTGTTGCCGGAACCGAAGGCTATACCATGACTGCCAAGGCTGATACCGATGGGGAAGGCCTTGTGCTGAAGGTGGATTTCAGCAACGACCAGCAGCAGTATCTTGCCAAGATACTTACCAGCGGCACTCAGGTGAACCTCATCGGTGTGAGGAAGGGTGAGGGAGAGATGTTCACGGCCGACTACATCATTGTTGAGCCCGACTATCTGCTTGACATCAGTACCATAGCCCGTTGTTTTACGGATTATGGGCACAGTCCGCTTGCTTATCTTCTTGGCCGTATGATGCCAGTTGCCAACAGTCAGGCCATATTGCTGGGAAATTATGCCGGGGCATTGCTTGACGATGCCGTGTGCGGTAATGTTGAGTGTGACTGGAAGACAACGCTCTGGAACAACGTCAGGGAAAAGGTACTTGAGTATGCCTCATGCCGCGACCTCAATGTGAAGGAACAATTCGCTGTAGCGGCGGCACGCCAGGCGAGCAATATAGTGCAGGTGGCCGACCAACTGTTTGGAGACGAGAGTCCATTTGACCGTGGCAAGGCCATGTTGGAGCCGTCGTTTGTGTGCGAGGCGTTGGGCATACAGGGTAGGGTAGACCTGATGACGACCGATTTCCGGCTGCTTGTGGAGCAGAAGTCGGGAGCCAACTGGAACATACAAAGACAGACACCGAACAGCTATGGCAGTTTTCAGAAAGAAGACCACTACGTGCAGGTGCTCCTTTACTATGGGGTGCTCAGGCATAACTTCAACCTCCCATCCGACAAGACCGACATACGCCTGCTCTATTCCAAGTATCCGCTACCGGGTGGACTCGTTGTTGTGAACTTTTACAAGCGGCTGCTCGCTGAGGCACTGAAGTTCCGCAACAGGGCCGTAGCACTCGACTATATGGTGGCAAGACAGGGCTTCCAGACAGTGATGCCACTGCTGAGGACGGCCAATCTCAATGAGAAGGGCATCACTGACAAACTGTGGACAAACTATGTGAGGCCGCAATTGGATGGCATCATCTCTCCTGTTACCACCCTGGAGGGGGCCGACAGAGAGTATTTCTGCCGTATGATGACCTTCGTCTTCCGGGAGCAGCTATACAACAAGACTGGAACCTTAGGACAGGGAAACAGCATCGCCGACCTGTGGAACATGCCTCTGGAGGAGAAGGTGGAGACAGGCAACATATTCTGCGGACTGACGCTTGATGGCATGGAACGCTCGGACGAGAGCAGGGGGTATGACAAACTTACACTTGCTGTCCCTGACAGGTCGGACACCTTTATTCCCAATTTCCGGCAGGGCGACATGGTTTATCTCTATGCCTACCGTGGCAAGCCCGATGTGAGGAAGGCCATATTGTTCAAGGGCACACTGGCGGAGATGCGCACGGGCACCATCGTGGTGTGTCTGAACAACGGTCAGCATAACGCCGACAATTTCTGTGTCTGCCCTCCGTCGCCCGACAACACTGGTACAGATAGCGGCACTCCAATAAGATATGCCATAGAGCATTGTGGCAGCGACAGCTCGGCAACGGCAGCCATACGCAGCCTACATAAGTTCGCTGCGACGGCACAGGCAGACCGCGATCTGTTCATGGGACGTCGGGAACCTCGCCGCAACGCCGAAAGATGCCTAACACAATCCTATAATCCGTCTTACGATGATATAGTGCTGAAGGCAAAGCAGGCCAATGACTACTTCCTGCTGGTGGGGCCGCCTGGAACGGGCAAGACGTCAATGGCGCTGAGATTTCTCGTTGCAGAGGAACTCACCTCGTCATGCGCATCCATACTGCTCACGGCATACACCAACAGGGCAGTCGATGAGATATGTGGTATGCTTGCTGACAATGGATACGAATTCCTGCGCATAGGCAATGAGTATACCTGTGACTCGCGCTTCCGCAACCGCCTGCTGTCCAAGAGATTTGCAGGCAGGGAAAATCTGAGCGATATCCGTCACGCCATCTGCGAGGAACGCATCATCGTCGGTACGACCAGCACCCTCGCATCCCGTTCCTACCTGTTTGACATAAAGACGTTCTCGCTCGTCATTGTCGATGAGGCAAGCCAGATATTGGAGCCAGACATTATCGGACTGCTATGCTCTGCACGCAGGCCATGTGATGACGGCAGGCAGCGTGAAATGTCAAAGTTTATACTCATTGGTGACTACAAGCAGTTGCCGGCAGTGGTAAGACAGGATGCCTCGGAGTCGGCTGTGGAGAGTGGGCTGCTCGCTGGAACCGGACTTAGAGATTGCCGGGAGTCGCTTTTCGAGAGGCTGATACGAAACGAAGGCCTCCATAAGCGTAGCCACTTCACGGGCACGCTAAGCAAATACGGACGCATGCACCCGGACATTGCACAGTTTCCCAATAACTGTTTCTATCGCAACGAGCACCTGACGCCAGTGCCGCTGCCCCACCAGACCGAACCGTCGCCATCGCCAAGGGTTGTGTTTATTTCATCGGCTGAGGAGTCACCGCAAGGACATCCTGATGCTATGTCGTCGGAGAAAGTGAATGTTGCCGAGGCACGCATCGTTGCCCGTCTGTTGGCTGAGACATGCAAGGAGTATGGCAGCAGCTTCTGTGCGGAGACAACCATTGGAGTTATCGTTCCCTACCGTAACCAGATAGCTATGATACGCCGCGAGGCCGAGACCTATGGCATTCCGCAACTTGCCGATGTGTGCATAGACACCGTAGAGCGATACCAGGGTTCGCAGCGTGATGTAATCATCTATTCCACCACAGTGCGGCATCTCAGCCAGCTTGACTTCCTTACAGCCAACAGCTTCGAGGAGGATGGCAGGATTATAGACCGCAAGCTGAATGTGGCCATCACACGTGCACGCAAGAAACTGTACATCATCGGTGATGAGCAGATACTGCGGCACGATGCCCTGTACGCCGCGCTTATCGATATGGGCAGTAAGGCCTAAATAAAAATAATCTATTATAAAATAGACAAATTCTGTTTGCATGCTGTCAGAATATGTGATACCTTTGCAATATCAAAAACAATTTATTAACTAAAAACAATAGGAGGTTTAATTATGAGAAGTATCACAACATTCGATTTGCAGTATGCACACAGGTTCTACGGCTTCCAGGGCGAGGCTCAGTATCTTCATGGCCACACAGGTACTCTGACCATTGAGGTTGAGGATAGTGTCAACGAGGGAGTGAACATGGTTTACCCATGCAACGAGATACAGAAGATAGCATGGGATGTTCTGAAGAATTTCGACCACGCACTTGTGCTCAGGGAGGACGACCCACTGTTGCCTGCCGTACTTGACGTTTACGAGAAGCAGGGCATCAAGGACGGACATCCGCGCAACACCATGAAGGGCGAGGCTTTCAAGACTGAGTTGGCAACAGCCTATCCCGACTGCCGTCTTGTCGTCACCAAGGAGACCATGACCGTAGAGGGAATGATAAAGATTGTCTACGACCTGCTCAAGGACAAGCTTAACATTGCCAAGCTCACATTCACAAGTGGTGTCAATGCCGCATCGGCGGAGTTTGCCGACAGAAAGCAGATTGACAGGTGCCCGCTATGCGGTATCTCCCTTGATGAGAACGGTGTGTGCCCGAAGTGCGGCTACCGCAAGTAAATGCCCTCAGGCACAGCGTCATGGTAAGCCGTAAAAAATGTTCCGCGGCTTAATTATGCCGAAAAATTTGGCCGTTCCGAAAATAATGCCTATCTTTGCAGCAGAGATTGATAGGAGAAACAGGAAACAGAATTCCGACATTGTGAAGAAAATGTCGGAATTCTCGTTTTTGTTATCTCATTATATTAACAAGACAACCTAAAAACACTTTTCGATTATGGCTTACATGTCACAAGAAGGCTACGACAAACTCGTGGCAGATCTCAAACAACTCGAATCTGTGGAGCGCCCAAAGGCTTCAGCAGCTATAGCGGAAGCGAGAGACAAGGGTGACCTGAGTGAAAATGCGGAATATGATGCAGCACGTGAGGCACAGGCACATCTCGAGGATAAGATTAACAAACTCAAGCTTGCCATAGCAGAGGCAAAAATCGTTGATGTCACAAGGCTTAGTGCAGACGCAGTACAGATTATGTCCAAGGTGGAGATGACTAATCTCGCAACCAAGGCAAAGATGACATATACCATTGTCAGCGAGAGCGAGGCAAATCTCAGAGAGGGAAAAATATCAATTCAGACTCCTATCGCCCAGGGACTGCTCAACAAGAAGGTTGGCGACGAGGTGGAGATAAAAATCCCTCGCGGCACCATCAAGTTGCGCATAGACAACATAACCATAGCTTAGGCTTCTGAAGGCTTAAGACTCTGCGAGGACTTTAGGAATACAGCAATACAACAACAACACACATATTTTTCTTATTATGACAATTTTCTCAAAGATAGCAGCAGGTGAGATTCCGAGCTACAAATGTGCCGAGAGCGATAAGTTCTATGCGTTCCTCGACATCAGTCCCCTTGCAAAGGGACATACATTGGTAATACCAAAAAGGGAGGTTGACTACATCTTCGACATGGAGGACGACGAGATTGCCGAGTTCCAGGTCTTTGCCAAGCGTGTTGCCGTGGCTCTGAAGAAGGCTTTCCCGTGCCGTAAGGTGGCGCAGGTAGTATTGGGGCTGGAGGTTCCTCATGCACACATACACCTCATACCCATGCAGAGCGAGGCTGATGTAGACTTCCGCAAAGAGCATCTGAAATTGGAACCAGAGGAGATGAAGGCTATTGCCGAACGCATTCTTGCCGAATTCTAATGCATCGAACATGGGGGCAAGAAGTCAGCAATGGGAAGATAATTATAATAAGGTGTGGGCGTTTGTGACGGCGAACCATAGGGGACCGTCACGTCACCACATCGAGGAGCACAGGATGCTCAATTGGATGAAGTTCAACAGGCGAAAGCTGAATGCCAATGCCATGGACGATGCCCAAAAGGAGCGTTTCCTGCGCTTGCAGGACCTCATCCATTCTTTCCACCGTGTCAATCAGTATGAGTGAGCGTCTGCTGCGGCACAATGATGCGCCGTGCAAACTCCCATACTATGATGCCTGCCGTCACTGAGACGTTGAGTGAGTGCTTGGTGCCGAATTGTGGTATCTCTATGCAACCGTCGCAACTGTCGACGACATTCTGCTGCACTCCCTTCACCTCATTACCGAACACCACGGCATAGCCTGCTGCTGACGGCTCCAGCTCAAGGTTCTGTAATTTTGTAGAACCTTCGGCCTGCTCAATGGCATATACCATCCGACCCTGTGCTTTCAGCTCTCTTACTGCTTCTGACGTATCGGCGAAATACCGCCACGTCACTGAATCCTCACCGCCCAATGCAGTCTTGTGTATTTCTGCGTTGGGCGGTGTTGCTGTGATGCCGCACAGGTATACGGCCTCTATGCGGAAGGCATCGCCCGAGCGGAATACCGAGCCGACATTGTAGAGCGACCTCACGTTGTCGAGCACTACGATGACGGGCAGCTTGTCGGCCTGCCGGAACTCGTCAAGGCTTAGACGCTCCATCTCTATGGTCTTGAGCTTCCTCATGTTTCTGCTTTCTATTGCTGATGGTTGTTGGAGCCGCCCTTGAGCGAGTATGCCAGGGCATACGACTTTATCTGCTTCACCATGGCGAGCAGGCCGTTGGAACGGGTGGGGGAGAGATGGTCCTTCAGCCCTATGGCCTCTATGAAGTAGAGGTCGGCATGCAGAATCTCGTCTGGCGTGTGCCCGCTCAGCACCCTTATGAGCAGCGCAATGATGCCCTTTACTATAAGGGCGTCGCTCTCTGCCGTGAATACGAGCTTGCCGTCGGTGCAGTCGCATTGTAGCCATACGCGGCTCTGGCATCCGTCTATGAGGTTCTGCTCGGTTTTGTATTTCTCGTCGAGAGCACCAAGCTCGTTGCCCAGGTCTATAAGCATCTGGTATTTGTCCATCCAGTCGTCGAAGTCAGCAAACTCGCTGATTACTTCGTCTTGTATCTCGTTTATTGTCATAGTCGTTATCAGTTGTTTTCAACTTTTTCTATTCGGAACAGCTTGTCGTTGGGGCGTACCTTTTCCGGCACGGGTATCGACACCCGCTGCCTTTGCAGCGCGCGCTCAACAGGCTTCAGGTCGTAGCGTATCTCGTCGGCTGTCAGCCATAGGGCTCCTGTGGCATTGCCCGTGATGAGGAGCTTGTCGCCCAGCCCGAACTCTGATGCCTCTACGGCCACCTCGGCCACGCCGAGCTTGGAGAAATACTTTATCACCTTGCCGACGAGAACCTTGCGCTCGGTGGCGTTCGAGCCGTAGTGGCGGTTCCACTCGCCAAGCGTCTGCCCCTGGTAGTAACCGTCCCAGAAGCCACGGTTGAACACTGTTGCGAGCCTTTGGTCCCACTCGTCCTTGCGCTCCTCGGTGAAGGTGCCGTTGATGACGCTGCTCACGGCCTCCTTGTAGCAGCTCACCACAGTATGTACGTATTCCGGTCCGCGTGCCCTGCCTTCTATCTTGAACACCCTCACTCCTGCCTCCATCATCCGGTCCATGAAGCGTATGGTCTTCAGGTCTTTCGGGCTCATTATATATTTGTTGTCTATTTCCAGCTGGTTGCCAGTCTCGTTATCCGTGACGGTATACGAGCGACGGCATATCTGCACGCATTGTCCGCGGTTGGCACTCCGGTTGGCGTCGTGCAGGCTCATGTAGCACTTGCCGCTTACAGCCATGCACAATGCCCCATGGCAGAACATCTCTATGCGCACCAGCTGCCCGCTCGGTCCGCATACGTGCTGCTGTTCTATTTGGCGGTATATCTCTGCCACCTGCTCCATGTTCAGCTCGCGTGCCAGCACTACCACATCGGCAAACTGGGCATAGAACTTCAGTGCCTCTATGTTCGATATGTTCAGCTGAGTCGACAGGTGTACCTCCACGCCCCGCTGACGGCAGTAGGTCATCACGGCCACGTCTGAGGCTATGACGGCGCTGATGCCGGCCTCTGCAGCGGCGTCCACAATCTGGTGCATGGTGTCGATGTCCTCACCATAGATTATTGTGTTGACGGTGAGGTAGGTCTTTATGCCGTGCTCCGAGCAGATGGAGGCTATCTCCCTGAGGTCGTCGATGGTGAAATGGTTGGCCGAATGGGAGCGCATGTTGAGCTGCCCAATGCCGAAGTATACTGAGTCGGCACCGGCGTTGATGGCGGCAGCCAGCGACTCACGTGAGCCTACTGGAGCCATTATCTCGAAATCGGATGCTTTTGCGTTCATGGGTGCAAAGTTAGACATATTTTTCGTAATATCGTCCCTCTTTCCACAAGTTTTCGTTTTTTTCGTACCTTTACATAAGATAGGCTGCTTACGGTTTTACGGTTGATTATGGCATTTTGCGATATACGGTGGGGGTGATGCCATACAACATCTTGAATGCTCTGGTGAAGTTGCTGTTTTCTTCGTATCCACACCTATATGCCACTTCTGCTATTGTGTATTGCTTATTGGAGTCAAGCAGATGTTTTGCATGCAACATTCTCACTTGCAGGATATATTTTGAAATGCTGCCGCCTGTGATTGCATTGATTTTTTCGCGCAACTGTCGGGATGTCATATTCAAACCATCAGCCAAATCGTTGATATTGATATTTTGCGAAGCCATTTGAGCGTGTATCAAATCGATTACCTTATTCAGAAATTCTTTATCATTAACCGAGAATTGCTCGGCAGGAGCCGTATCTTTTGCTGAGTTTCTTGCAAAATGCTCTTGTAGCAATTTGCGGTGTTCAAGCAATGTGTCGATAGTTACATTAAGTTCTTCGGCACTGAACGGCTTGTTTAGATAGGCAATGGCGCCCGACTTGATGCCTTCTATCTTGTCTTTTTGCTCAGCTCTTGCCGAAATTATAATAATGGGTATGTGGCACAAAATTTCTGATTGCCTGATTCTTTCGCACATTTCTATTCCGTCCATTTCCGGCATCATGATGTCTGTAATGATAACATCAGGCACTATTTGCAGTGCTTTCTCCAGTCCTTCTTTGCCATTATGGGCGTGGTAGATGTTGGCGTTGTTGATAACCGAGCCAATGAACGACGAGATGTCGTTGTTGTCTTCCACTATCAAGATGCGCGTGAGTATATCGTCGTCTTCTTCAATGCTTTCTGCATCTTCTCCTTCCGAAATGAATATGTCTTTTACAGTAGGGGGTTCTTTGAGAGGTGACACAGGGTTGGCGGAATTCGACGTTAAACTTGGAGCAGGTAGTGTTACCGTAAATTTCGTGCCCCTGTTTTCTTCGCTTTCAACGGTTATGGTGCCATTCAATGCTTCTACCAGCTGCTTTGCAAGCGAGAGTCCAATTCCAGAACCTATCGAACGGGAATTTGTATTGCCTTGATAGAATGCATCAAAGATGTAAGGCAAGTCCTGTGCCGGAATACCGCAACCATTATCCTGCACTGTGATGATGAAATTCTCGTTTTCTGTTTCAGTGCATACTGTAATCATACCTTCGTTTGGAGTGAATTTTATGGCATTTGAAATGAGGTTGCCCACAATTTTTGTAATGTAATCCGGGATGAAGTCCATTTCAAATGCTTTCTCCTGAGAGCGGAAGCGATAATGAATATCTTTGTGGGCAGCCAGCACTTTTGCACCGTCGAAAATCATATAAATGTAGCCTACAATGTCGCCGCGCTGGTATTCGCCTTGCGACACATTTGATTTTAGTTTTGCCACATCTAAAATCTGATTTATCAATAACAGCAAGCTGCGTCCCTGTCGCGAAATTGCATCGCCAACTGCTTTTAGGTTTTCGATGTTTTCATCGGCTGCTATGTGTTCGCCTAAACCGATAATAACCGTCAGCGGAGTGCGGAACTCGTGGGTGATGTTAGTGAAGAAATGCTCGCGCATGGTGGAGAGTTTTTGCAATGCAATGTGGTTGCGGCGGCGTATCCTGCTCGCGTTTATGTTCACCACCACAATGAATAGCAGCACGATTATCAACACAATGGAACCAAAAAGAATGACACGCTTCTCAAGTCGCTCTTGTTGCTGCTTGTGTGCGAGTTCCTCGGTTTTGTATTTCACATTGTATTGACTGATAGCCTGCTCTACATCTTGCTGATAGATGGAGTCTTTCAGTGCTGCATATCGCAGCAAGTGCTGTGCTGCTTCCGACGGATTGCTCTCTTTCAGAGCTTCGTAGAGCCCCATCTGCGCCCTGCTCTCATTATACTTGTCTTTGCGTGCGGCAAAAGAGTCGGCAGCCTTTCTGAAATAGTCGGCAGCCTCGGCATGTGCCCTGCGACGGTTGAGCAGTTCGCCTATTTGGTTACGGCAGATAGAAAGCGACACCTCGTTGCCGGTATTCTCTAGTATCGGAATGGCGCGTTTGATTGACTGTTCGGCTGCAGCATCGCGCTTCAGGGCTATCTGGGCTGCCGCCATCTGCGACAGGCGTATGCCCATTCTTGCGGTTTTGCCCAGCAGCGAGTCAATCAGAAAGGCTCGGTGAGCATAGCTCAGCGACAGCACGTCATCACCCTTTGCATGATATATTTCCGACGCCATACCGTAGCGTATGGGCAACAAATTGGAGTCGTTGGCTTCCTCGCAGTAGTGTATGGCTTCAAGAATATATTTTTCGCTCTCGTTGAGCTGTTTCGTTGCCAGACAGATACCTGCCAGCGTGTTAAGCGCACTGCCAGTATTGCTCTTGTTGTTTTCCTTCTTGCTTAGTTCCAGGCTTTTGCTCACATGCTCCACGGCCTTCGGATAGTCCGACTGACGGAAATAGAACAGTCCCACAAGTCGCTCGCAGTAGCCTTGCAGCGACAGGTCGCCCAACCTGTATGTCAGCGGCAATGCCTTCTCGGCATATCGCAGGCCCTCGGCATAGTTCTGAGTAGACCACAGATGTTCTCCTGCCCAATACCACACCAGCATGTCAATGCTGTCGGGAGGCGTGCTGTTAGTCACGGTGATGCGGGTGTCGGTCATCTCCTCTTGAAAAAGCAGGCCGAAAATCTTGTCGGCGGTGGCTGGATGTTCCTTTCTGGCTTGTCGGTCATATACTCTCAACAAACCTTCGATGGTATTCTCTTGTCCGGCTGCATTTGCCTTGCCGGCATCGGCTGCAGCAGCATCGCCGTTTGCGCTTCCCTTGTCGTTGCTGCAAGAGGCGAAAAGCACCACACAGAGCAAAGTGAACGCCACATACATGCCCTTGGCACAGGCACTCCTTGTCAACAACGATTTGCTACGGGCTTCGTTGTTCCACTCGTACAATTTTTCTCCTATGTCTCTTCTTAAATGAGTCATATATATTTTTATATATTACCCCAGTTCGGGATAAGATTTTGTTCATAAAAATTTGGTAGTCTCATAAATA